>ENA-OQHA01000549-OQHA01000549.1-human-gut-metagenome-genome-assembly--contig:-NODE-549-length-18283-cov-3.458085_pt1 | contig 18283 bp, 18 predicted proteins | sample MGYA00242558_ERZ504707 | MGnify/ENA primary metagenome ERZ504707 (study PRJEB26092, sample SAMD00036197) | human gut metagenome | host: Homo sapiens | study: EMG produced TPA metagenomics assembly of...
TTTTAGAGGGGAGAAGTAATTATGATTAACTTTATTCAACCAAATCATCAACGGACTCTCGACTGGGAGTATGTATGCTTTAGTTGCAATTGGTTATACAATGGTTTATGGTATTGCGAAAATGATCAACTTTGCCCATGGGTGATATCATCATGGCAGGGGCTTATTTCGCATTAATCGCGATGGGTTTTGTAGGACTATCCCAGCAATCTTGTTTTCTATAGTTGCCACTGCAGCTTTAGGTGTTTTAACAGAAAAAGTAGCTTATAAACTTTAAGAGGTAAAGGTTCACTTGAAGTATTGATCACTGCCATTGGTGTCAGCTACTTATTAGAAAATGTATTCTTATTAATTTTTGGTAGTGCGGCTCGTACATTCCCACAGATTATGCCAAAGGGTACAATTAATCTCGGTGGTATTTCTATTAAATATATTACTGTTATTACTCTTGTAGTAACAGCTGTATGTACTGCTGTTCTGTTATTCTTTATTAATAAGACAAAACTAGGAAAAGCAATGCGTGCTGTATCAGAAGACCAGGGTGCAGCCCAGTTAATGGGTATTAATGTAAATACAACAGTATCTCTTACATTTGCGATTGGTTCAGGACTTGGTGCTATTGCAGGTGTTATTTATGGATGTGCTTATTCATTAATTACTCCATATATCGGTTTAATGTTAGGTATTAAAGCATTTATCGCAGCTGTACTTGGCGGTATTGGTAGTGTACCAGGAGCTATGGTAGGTGGTTTAATGCTTGGTGTTGCAGAATCACTTACTATTGCATATATCTCATCAGATTTCTCTGATGCGGTTGTATTTGGTATTCTTATTCTTGTCTTATTAGTTAAGCCAGCAGGCTTATTTGGTAAGAATGTAAGAGAGAAGGTGTAGTCTATGGAAAAACTATTAAAAAACGAACTATTCAGATCATTTATTCTTTCAATTGTGATCTTTGCGGTATTGATGATAGGAACAGCTACATCTGTTATTAACTCTTATTGGCAGGGTGTATTAATTCTTTGTGGTATTAATATTATCCTCGCTGTATCACTTAACTTAGCAGCTGGTTATTTAGGTCAGCTTACTTTAGGACATGCTGGTTTCATGTCAGTAGGTGCTTATACATCAGCTTTAATTAGTATTTATTTAAATCTTCCATTTATTGTATCATTACTTATTGGTGCGATTGCTGCTGGTATTATTGGTTTAATTATTGGTATTCCAGTATTAAGATTAAAAGGTGACTATCTTTGTATTATCACTCTTGCTTTCAATGAAATCATCCGTGTTATTATGAATAACCTTGAAATCACTAATGGTGCAAAAGGTTTAATTGGTATTCCTATGAATACAAATCTTGTTTATGTCTTTATCGCAATGATTATCACAATCTTTGTCGTATATTCAATTGTGAAATCTAGACATGGACGTGCCATCATCTCAATTCGTGAAGATGAAACAGCATCAGAATTATCCGGTATTGATGTTGGTTATTATAAAGTATTTGCCTTTGCAGTCAGTGCTATTTTTGCAGGACTTGCAGGAGGCTTATATGCACATTATTATACAGTTATCCTTCCTAAAGGATTTGACTTCAACAAATCAGTTGAAATTCTAGTTATGGTAGTACTTGGTGGTATGGGTAACTTAAAAGGCTCTATTATTGCAGCTATAGTGCTTACTATAATTCCAGAATTATTGATCTCATTCTCACAGTATAGAATGTTGTTATATGCAATTGTATTAATTGCCGCTATGATTTTAAAAGGAACTGGTAAAGGCGAACAGATCATGGAACGTCTTCCATTCTTTAAAAAGAAAGATGAGGTGAAGCAGAATGAGTACACCATTATTAAAAGCAGAAGGTCTTGGTATTCAGTTTGGTGGATTAAAGGCCGTAGATGAATTTGACTTTGAAATCGATAAGAACCAGTTATTTGGTTTAATTGGTCCAAATGGTGCAGGTAAAACAACTGTCTTCAACCTATTAACAGGTGTTTATCAGCCAACAAGTGGTCGTATCCTTTTTGAAGGACATCCTATTAAAAAAGCGAATACAATTAAGCTTACTAAAGCTGGTATCGCTAGAACATTCCAAAATATTCGTTTATTCAAGGAAATGAGTGTTATTGATAATGTAAAAGTAGGACTACATTATTCCCATCCTTACACTGTCTTTGATGCATTATTCCATACACCTAAATATAAGAAGTCTGAAGCTGCTATGCAGGAAGAGGCTTTATCATTATTGCGTGTTTTCCATCTAGAAGAATTTGCACAATCAAAGGCAAAGAACCTTCCTTATGGTAAACAGAGAAAGCTTGAAATTGCGAGAGCACTTGCGACTGCACCTAAGCTATTATTATTAGATGAACCTGCTGCAGGTATGAACCCTACAGAAACAGCTGAATTAATGGAAACTATTAAGATTGTAAGAGAAAAGTTCTCAGTCGCAATTCTTCTTATTGAACATGATATGAAGTTAGTTATGGGTATCTGTGAAAAGATTGCAGTATTAAACTTTGGTACAGTACTTGCTTTTGGTACACCTGAAGAAATTAGAAACAACCCTGATGTTGTAGCTGCCTACTTAGGCAATGAAGAGGAGGGCTAAAGATGTTATTAGAAGTTAAGGATCTTGAAGTACATTATGGTGTCATTAATGCGATTAAGAAGATTTCATTTAATGTAGAAGAAGGTGAAATCGTTGCACTTATTGGTGCCAATGGTGCAGGTAAAACAAGTACAATGCATGCCATCTCTGGCTTATTAAATGGTAAGAGTGGTGATATTATCTTTAATGGTGAAAACATCATGAAGACTCCTGCTCATAAGATTGTCTCTAAAGGTCTAGCACAGGTTCCTGAAGGACGTCGTATCTTTGCCCAGTTAAGTGTTGCTGATAACCTAGAAATGGGTGCTTATCTTCGTAATGATGCAGATGGTATTAAGAATGACCTTGAACATATTTATACATTATTCCCACGTTTAAGAGAAAGTAAAGAAACAGTTAGCTGGTACATTATCTGGTGGTGAGCAGCAGATGCTTGCAATGGGCCGTGCTTGATGTCTAACCAAAACTATTACTATTAGACGAACCATCAATGGGTCTTTCTCCAATTCTTGTCAATGAAATCTTTGATATCATTAAAGAAGTTAATGAAAAAGAAGGCGTTACTATCCTTCTTGTAGAACAGAATGCGAATAAAGCACTTTCTATCGCAGATCATGCTTATGTACTTGAAACAGGTAATATTACTGTATCAGGTGAAGCGAATGATGTTGCAAATAACCCACGTGTTAGAGAAGCATATCTTGGCTAATAAGTTCTCCTTAGGGAGGACTTTTTTAATATAGGTAACAATGTTGTTATTTACTCTGTGTACACTTATTGAAATAATCAGAATATATATGTTTGATAAATTAGGATTCTAAAAAATCACCAAGAAAATATATGCTAAAGACCAAAAAGTCATTATTTTTATTAATTATTAATAAAATCTTAAACGTAAAAACACTGATAATATAACTATATAAAATATAAAATCTTAAAAATATCTTAAGAAAATGGTGGACACATATATGGCATAGTGTTATAATCGCAATTGTCGAAAAGAAAAGGAGAATAACTATGACTCAAAATGCGCCCGTAACTCTTCATGCAATTGTAGATAGAATTAAAACTCAGAAAACAATATTATTACCTGCATTCGCAATCTCTGCATTTGCGCTAGTAGGTTATGCAGCGGCTGACCGTCAGGCACCTGTTATTCATTCAAATAAAATTGTTGTTCCTTATGGAACATACTTAAATGCTTCAGACTTTGAAATCACAGATAATCGTGATAATTTAGATATCATGGATGTTTCTATTAAGTCAGGAACATATGAAGCAAAACAGTTAGGTACTTATCGTGTTACAGTGACTGTTACTGATACATTCCAGAATACAACTGATAAAGAAGTTGAAGTACAGGTTATTGATAATGAAGCTCCTGTTATTGCTTCACGTACTGAAGGTGGATATATTGCTGATGTAGAAGCCAATGGTTCTAATAACTTATTAGATTACGTGAAAGCAACAGATAATGTTGATGGTGATGTCAGTGAATTCATCACTTTCGAAGGTGGTATTGACACAACTGTAATCGGGGAACAGAAGGTTGTGGCTCATGTAGAAGATAACGCCGGCAATGTGGCTGAAAAAACATTATCATTTAATATTAAGGATTCTGTTGCACCAACATTAACTCAAAAAACACAGTCTTTTGATGTAAACTATGGTGATACATTTAATCCTGCAGATTATTTTGATGTATCTGATAACTTTGATCCTTCACCAGTATTAACTGTTAAAGGTGATATTGATACAAAGAAATTAAACAGTGAACAGAAAGCAATAATCATTGCGACTGATAACAGTGGCAATGAAACTAAACAGGAATGTACATTTAATATTAAGGATATCAGAGGTCCTGAAATTAAATTGAATACAAATAAAGTATCTATTACTGAAGGCACTTCAGTAAACTGGAATTCTTTACTTGTATCTGCTATTGATAATTTAGATGGTGATGTTACTAAGACTGTAGGTATTAGTGGGAATGTTGATGTAAACAATGAAGGTAACTATACAGCTACTTATACTGCAACAGATAAGACTGGTAATACAACTGTAGTGAATATACCAGTAGAAGTTAAATCTAGAAATGCAGCTCTTATTCAGACTGCTTTAGGTAAGATTGGATGTCGTTATAGAATGGGTGCTGTAGGACCTAATATCTTTGACTGTTCAAGCTTTACTAGATGGTATATAGACAAAATGGACGTTCTTTAAGTGGTACAGCTGCTGTACAGTTCAATAGTACTCAAAGAGTAGATAGAAACGCATTAAAACCTGGTGATCTTGTATTCTTTAAGAACACATATAAGAAAGGTATCTCTCACGTAGGTATTTATCTAGGTGGAGGCAGATTCGTACATGCTGCCAATGAAAAGAAGGGTGTTATCACATCTTCTCTAGGTGAATCTTATTATGCTGCGCATTATGCAGGTGGAGGAAGAGTATAATCTTTAAGGAAATCGATTTCGATTTCCTTTTTTTATGGTAGAATAGTTAAGAAGGGAGTGTTATATATGTATATAGGAACACAGGATTTATTAAAACAATACGATGCTTATTTATTGGAACATGGATATCAAATAGAAGAACTTGTTAATCTTGCAAGTGATGCATTACTCAATCATTTCACAAAATATAATAGATTTGCGATTCTTATTGGACCAGGTAATAATGGTGCAGATGGTTATTCTTTAGGATTAAAACTAGAAAAACTAAGAAAGCATGTCATTTATTATTATAGTGGAGATATAGGAAAGGTATCACAGGCCAATCGTTATTATCGTGATCAATGTGAAGAGAATCATTTGATCTATGTAGATGAAGATAATATTAATACAATTAATTGGAATGATTATGATTGTATTGTAGATGGGTTATTTGGATTTGGCTTAAATAGTGCACCTAGAGGGATGTATAAAATCATTATAGAATCAATTATGAATCATTATAATGGAACTATTGGGGCAATTGATATTCCTACAGGACTTGATTGTAATACAGGTAAAGCCTACGATGGTGCTTTAAAGGCTGACTTTACAGTCACCTTAACTGCTTTAAAACAAGGATTCTTAGATCCTCGTTCATTAGAATATACAGGTAAAGTCATTCTAGAAACATTAGCTGTTAAGGATTGTTTTAAAGAAGCAGGGTTATTTTGAATATGTAGGAGAGGACTACGCAAAGGAACATTTAAGAAAACGAGTTTATAATGGTTATAAGAATATTTATGGTGTAGATGGCTTAATTGTAGGGAGTAATCAATATACAGGTGCACCATTACTTGCCACTAAAGCAGCCTATTATACAGGTGCAGGTATAGTAAAGACTATTACTTCAGAAAAAGTCACATCTCTTTTACCTCTTTATATACCTGAAGCGATTCCTGTATTAAGACCACAGATCTTCCGTTATGATGATTTTGATGGCTATGATGCATTATTAGTAGGATGTGGATTAGGTCTAGAGGAAAGAGCTTTTAGAGCTGTAATAGATATTATGACTGCTTCTATCTGTCCGCTTGTAATTGATGCAGATGCACTTACAATTCTATCTAGAAATATGCACTTACTAGAAAAACAAGACCGTTCAGTGATTCTTACACCACATATTGGTGAATTCAAACGTTTATGTCATGTAGAAGACTATCCTGACTTAATGCTTGCCGCACAAAGTTTTGCATCACAATATCATTGCATACTTGTCTTAAAAGGACCTCATACTATTGTGACTGATGGCAAATCATCTTATCGTATTGCATCTGGTAATAAGGCGATGGCAGTAGGTGGTATGGGTGATACACTTGCAGGTATTATTACTTCATTATTAGGACAGGGTTATGAACCACTAGAAGCAGCAATACTAGGTGTTTATATTCATGGACGTGCTGGAGATGAAGTTGCAAAGCAGGCATATACAGTTATACCTGAAAAACTTATTGAAGAAATTCCTCATACAATGGCACTGCTTATTGGTGAAATAGAAAAATAGCTGGAATAATCCAGCTATTTTTTTAGGGGTCTTTAATTTTTGTGGGGGTCAGACCTTCGCTCTAAATATTTGGGGGTCTTGGAAACAGCACCTTTAAATCTGTGGGGGTCACACTGCGGCTCCCACTTTTTTAGGTATTTTTGTGTAATTAAAAACCTTTCGCTGTATCATTAATTTGCTCATATCAACTCAAAGCGAAAGGAGATCACAAATTGGATAATGATCTAAGAATTATTTTAGGGGATTATGAATCCTTTGTACAGTCTCATACGACTGAAATCAATGAAAAAGAAGTGATTTATTGTATCACACTTAAGAGAACCATTATCTCCTGTCCAGAATGCGGCAGTAGAATGAACATTAAGGACTATAGAAAATGTAAAGTCATACATAACATGATAAGAGGCAAGAACACTTCTCTAATACTTAAAAAGAGAAGATTAGTATGTCCTCAATGTAATAAGGTAATGACAGAGGGAAACCCATTTACAGAGAAAAGTCACAGTAGATTATCTCAAACCTCAGAACTGGAAATCATGAATAAACTTAAAGAACCTACAACTACTTTTTCACTGGTTGCTAGATTTTTTAACACAAGCCCTACCAAGGTTGTTGAAATATTTGATAAGTATGGCCAGATGCGTAGACAGCCATTGCCTGAGATCATATGCATTGATGAAAAGCACTGGAAACATAAAGGACAAAACAGATACATGTGTGTTATTCTTAATTTTAAGACCATGGAAATTGTAGATATCATTGATGGAAGAACCAAGAAGGTATGGTCAAGTTATACACAGATAATCGATAAAAAAGAGCTCGCTAAAGTCAAATATATCTCTATCGATATGTATGAGACATACAGATTTGTAAGAAATCAATACTTTCCAGGGGCAGTACTGATATGTGATTCATTTCATGTCATAAAAAATATCAATAAAGTATTAGATGCTATCAGAATTAAAGTAGGCAAAAGATACCAAAAAGATAGTACTGAATATTATCTTCTCAAAAAGTTTCACTTCCTTATATTGAAAAACTACAATGATATTCCATTCAACAAGGCAAGATATAATAAAAAGCTTAAAAGGTATATAGACTATCATCAACTGCTTGAAATAATCCTGAACATAGATAATGAACTAACAGAAGCATATAATCTAAAGGAACAGTATATAACCTTTAATCATTATGCAACATCCGAGGACTGTAGAGAATGGCTATCAAGAATAATTCAAGAATATGCATCATCAGGAATTACTGGCTTTATATCATTATCTGGAACTCTTATAAACTGGTTCGATGAAATATGCGCATCATTTAATTTAGTAGATGGTCGAAGAATATCTAATGGACCAGTAGAAGGAATCAATTCTAGAATAGATAAAATACTTTCAAATGCATGTGGATATCAGAACTTTGCAAGAATGAGAAATAGACTAATGTATTCTCTTAATAAATCCTCTAATCCTTCCTCTTACGCTATTGATGAAACAATCAAAAGAGAAGGAAAAAAGAGAGGATCATATAAGAAAAAGAATCAATAAAACATTAAAATAGGAGTAATATGAGCGCACTAAAGGCAGTCATTTCTGACTGCCCTTTACAAGTGGAAACCCCCAAATATTTAAAGCGAGTTTTCTATTGACCCCCCTTAAAAATTAAAGGTTCTTTTTTAGTCTGATAATAGAAATATTACGATTTTTAGTATGTGTCTTACGATAACTGAAGAATAAGTCATCATTCTCCATTGTACAATAAGGACTGACTTCAATATGCTCCTCTAATACATCACAATTTAATAATTGTTGCTTGATGAGTCCTTTTGAATTAAGAAGATAATGTGTCTCATCTTTTTTAGTATAGAAAGATGATGTATCAAAGCTCATCTTCTTTACACGATTAATAATATCATCCATGGCTTCAAAGTTTCTTGATTCAATAGAAGGCCCTACATAAGCATATATAGTACTAGGGTCACAGCCTTCATCTTCAATTAAGTGACGTGTCACCTTACCTACAATCTCAGTCACTGTTCCTTTCCATCCTGAGTGAATGGCAGCAATTAGATGCTGGTTCTCACAATATAAGAGAACAGGACAGCAGTCTGCATGGAAAGTAAATAGAGTCAAGTCTGTATCTCTAGTATATAATGCATCAAAACCTAAATAAGCATCCTTCTGACTATAAATCCCCTTACCACCATCTTTTTTATTCACACTTAAATAATGTGTTGTATGACGCTGTAAAGGTGCGACCATATGATCAAGATCTGTACCAAGCATTTTGGCTAGTTCTTTACGGTTTTCTAGTACCTGCTTGTCATCTATTCCATTATAACTCATATTAAATAGCTTTCCATCAATATGAGCTGGTACAGTATAGCCTTCTACTATATCATTATTAAACTTCCAAGGTATTAATTTCATCTTGCATCCTCCACTTTCTCTAACTCATCATAGAAAGAATCATCAGGATCAATATAAATAGTCTTATAATGTCCTAAAAGAACTAAACCTGGCTTATTTGTATGAGGCTTCTTTAAGTTTTTTACTAAACAATAATTCACCGGAACACTTGAACTATATTTACCCTTAGAAAAATATGCTGCAATATTTGCGGCGAGTCTCATTGTATACTCATCCAAGTTTTCTGCATGCACAATAATATGGGAACCAGGCATATCCTTCACATGGAACCACATATCATTACGTGATGCCATTTTAAATGTTAGATAATCATTCTGTAAGTTATTCTTACCTACATAAATAATAATACCATCACGTGTACGATAAACATCATAATGAGGATGTGTTTTCTTCTTTAACTTCTTTACATTCTTCTTACGAATATATCCCATGTTTTCAAGTTCTTCCTTGATTTCCATAGCATCGTAATAATCCGCATTATCCATCAAGGTATTTAAAGTATCAAAGTAATTGATTTCTTCTTTTGTCTTTTCAATCTGTTCCTCTAGAACCTTTAAAGAATTCTTTGCCTTCTGATACTTATTATAATAATGATTCGCGTTTGTTTTGCCATCAAAACGCTCATCTAATTCAATTGTCATCTTTGTGCCATCATAATAGTTATCTACAGTCACTTCTTTCATCCCTTTTTGAATAAGATGTAAAGAAGCATACAATAAATCACCCTTAATACGATATTCATCACTATTATGAGAATCAAATAAAGTCTTTTCTAGTTTATCTAGCTTATTGACATTCTTTGTATATTCTTTCTGAATAAAATGAAGAATATCAGAAGTCTGCTGTTTAATACGATCCTTCTGATCAATAATTGATAATAAGCATCTAATCCATCAAAAAGAGAATACTGATCTATCTTCTTTCCAAAACAATGTAAAGGAATCACATGATACTTTTCTTTATCACCTCTAGTAATATAGAGTTCTTTACTCTCTTTGATTTCATTCATAATAGTTTTGAAATCTTCACCCTGTTCCATTCTTGAAGCTATTTCCTCAGCTAAATCCTTAGAGAATCCTTCAAACTCTTTCACAAGATTTGTTGTTTCAGGTCTATTTTCAAAAGGATTCTTCTTCTCAAGTAGAGGAGGGTAGCTATAAGTAATCCCCGGCTGCATAATACGTATACTATCACTAGGAGATACTCTCTTTAAACATTCTAGTATCTTATCTTCTTTATTAGTAAGAATAAAGTTAGAATGCTTACCCATGATTTCTATATAGAGATGGTACTCTACAAGATCCTTGAATTCATTTCTACCTCTTAAAGTAATCTTTAATATACGGTCAAGCCCTACCTGTTCAATACGCTCAATAAACGAACCTTCAATATGTTTTCTTAAAAACATTGTGAGAGCGTTAGGAAAATCAGGTGTAGGATAATTTAATTGTGTTAACTGAACACGTGCGTACATTGGATGAATAGAAACAAGAAGTTTCTTATTCTCATTCTGTGCACGAACAGTCATTAATAATTCGTATTTCGATATCTGATATAATTTTGAAATAGTCCTGTCACAATTGTTTCATTTAATAATTCTGTAACACGTGACAATACAATTCCATCAAATGCCATATTCATCACCCGACTTAGTATAACACATTTAAAAGTGTTTGACATCACTGTTTTATTCATGTAGGATTACTTAAAAAGGGGATGTAGATAAGTGAAAAGAGGCCTTCTAATTATCCTGAGTGGACCTAGCGGCGTAGGCAAAGGAACAGTCAGAGAACAACTATTTAAAGAAGAATCATTAAACCTTGCATATTCTATTTCAATGACTACACGTTATAAGAGACCTGGCGAAAAAGAAGGGATCGATTATTTCTTTGTAGACGTTGATACATTCAAGAAAAAGATTGAGCAGGGTGAATTACTAGAATACGCACAGTTTGTAGGTAATTATTATGGAACACCTAAAGCCTATGTAGATCAGCTATTAGATGAAGGTAAGAATGTTGTATTAGAGATTGAAGTACAGGGTGCACTTCAGGTTATGAAGAAAGTACCAGATGCTCTTACAATCTTCTTAGTACCACCTTCAATGGAAGAATTAGAAAAACGTATTCGTGGACGTAGAACAGAAGCTGAAGATGTTATTAAAGAACGTCTTGATAAAGCAAGAAGAGAAATTGCGACAAAAGATCAGTATAAGCATGTAGTGGTGAACGATGATGTTATGCATGCGAAAGATGATATTGTCAAGATTATCGAAGAGAACATGAAGTAGCCATCTGGCTGCTTTTTCTTTTTTAGGAGGTGATTTTATGTTTAAAGTAGAAGTACTTATAGAACATCCTGTTCAGGCATTAGACCGTGGCTTTTCTTATTTATCTAAGAAACCTATTTTGACAGGAATACGTGTTCAAGTGCCTTTTAATCATCGACAGGTTGTTGGTTATGTATTATCTGTAGAAGAAGTTGATTTAACCCAAAAAGAATTAGAAGAAAGAGATGGCTTTAAGTATTCTTATATTTATTCAGTCATCGATGAAGCTCCTCTATTAAATAATGAACTCATTACACTGGCTCATCGTATGTCAAAGATGACAATATGCCCACTTATTGCCTGTTTCCAAGCTATGCTTCCTGGCACTTTAAAGCCATCTACTCATAAGATGGTTGGTATTAAAACAATTACATGTGTAAGAGTCATTAATACTGGAACACCTAAAACAACTAAACAGCAAGAAGCATTCCGTCTATTAGTAGAAAAGGGAGAAATGTTTCTTAAGGATATCCCTTATTCTAGAAGTGTCATTACTTCTCTAGAAAAGCAGGGTCTTGTTGAAGTATATAATAAAGAAGTACAACGTGATCCTTATGCAGGTAATAACTTAAAGATTAATAATAAGATTACTTTAACCCCACTTCAAACAAGTGTAGTGGAAGGGGTATTAGAAACATCTCAAATGATTTCACTCATTCATGGTGTGACTGGTTCAGGTAAAACAGAAGTCTATATTGCCTTAACTAAAAAAATGTTAGAAGAAAATAAGACAGTATTGATGCTTGTACCTGAAATATCTCTTACACCAATGATGGAACGTGTCTTTAAAGAACGTTTTCATGATGAAGTTGCAATTATCCATTCACGTTTATCTCAAGGTGAAAAGTATGATGAATATCGTCGTATTAAAAAAGGTGAAGCCCGTATTGTAGTGGGGGCTCGTTCTGCAATTTTTGCGCCTGTAGAAAATCTTGGTCTTATTATTATGGATGAAGAACATGATATGAGCTATAAGCAGGATAATACACCACGCTATCATACTCTATCTATTGCGAAGATGCGTGCAGAGAAAAATCATGCAAAGATTGTCTTAGGTAGTGCGACACCTTCAGTAGAAACATATGCCCGTGCTAAAAAGGGAATATATAGCCTATTTGAGATGAAACAAAGAATTAATGGTAAACCTCTCCCTTATTGTGAGGTTGTAGATATGGGCAATGAATCCCGTTCAGGTAACTATTCACTTATGTCTAGAAGAATGAAACAGAGATTACAAGAAACGCTGGATAAAAAAGAACAGGCAATGATTCTCTTAAATAAGAGAGGTTATGCATCTTTTATTAAATGTGAATCATGTAATGAACCAATACGCTGTCCTCATTGTGATGTCACACTTACTTATCATAAAGCTGAAAATAGACTCAAATGTCATTTGTGTGAATATTTTATTCCTACACCTCGTACTTGTCCAAACTGTGGAAGTACGCATCTTAAAAAGATTGGTTATGGAACACAGAAAATAGAAGAAGAATTAAAAAAACAGTATCCTGAAGCACATATCATTCGCTTTGACTTTGATACAACACGTAATAAGAATACCCATTTAAAACTCTTAAAAGATTTTGAAGAACATAAAGCAGATATTATGCTAGGTACACAGATGATTGCGAAAGGACTTGATTTCTCTAATGTCACATTTGTAGGTGTACTCATGGCTGATTTATCTTTAATGGTACCTGACTTTAGAGCCTCTGAACGTACATTCCAGCTACTTTGTCAGGTGGCAGGAAGAAGCGGTCGAGGAGAAAAACAGGGAACAGTTATGATCCAGACATTCAATCCAGAACATTATGCAATTAAAGCAGCAGTCAAGCAGGATTATGATGCTTTCTTTAAAGAAGAGATAGCATTTAGAAAGAAAGCCAAATATCCACCATATTGTCATTTAGTCTCTGTTATAGTACAATCACGCTCACCTAAGAATGTTCATTCTATTGCCTTAGATATCAGTCAATACTTAAAAGATCATCTAGAAAAAGTTCGTATCATTGGACCACAGTCTACCTTTAAGATGCAGGATATCTATCGTGAAAGAATTCTTATTAAATATATAGAATCGAAGCCTATCTATGAACAATTAAGTATCATTGATGACTATTATAACCGTACAAGAAAAGGAGGTGTTATTGTGGCATGCGACTTTAACCCGTATTCCACATATTAATATGAAAGAAAGAGATACAGCATTAGATATACTTATTGATTATGAAAAGAATGAAAGTTATTTAAATATTACTTTAAACCATACTCTTACAAAAGACTTCTCACCATCAGAAAGAGGACTTATTACAACATTGGTCTATGGAACTATTCAGAATCGTTTGTATTTAGAATATCAATTAGAACCACATATCCATACACGTTTAAAAGTAGTAGAAAGAATGCTTCTATTAATGAGTCTCTATCAGCATTTTTATCTAGATACACCAGATTATGCAATTGTCAATGAAGCAGTAGATATTATCAAGGAAAGAAGAAATAAAAGAGCAGGTGGCATGATTAATGCGATTCTCCATAGCTGTTTTAATCAAACAAGATCTTTAGATGATTTAGATCATGATGAACGTCTATCTATTTCTACAAGTCATCCTTTATGGATGGTTAAAATGTTGAAGGCCCAATATGGCATTAAAACAACGGAAAAGATTCTTCATGCAGATAATGAAGTACCTTTAAAAAGTGGTCGTGTGAATACTTATAAGATATCACGTGAGGAATTCTTAAAGAAATATCCAGAATTCACTCCGGGTTATTTATCACCAGATAGTGTCTTATTAAAAGAAGGTAATATCGCTCATACTGAAGCTTTTAAAGAAGGGTTAGTGACGATTCAGGATGAATCATCACAGATGGTTGCTCGTTTACTTAATCCAAATGAAGATGATCTTGTCTTAGATATGTGTGGTGCCCCTGGATCTAAAACAACTCACCTTGGCACTTTGATGAATAATAAAGGCACCCTGGATGTCTATGACCTTTATCCTCATAAAGCAAAACTCATTAAAGACAATGCCCAAAGACTTGGATTGACTAATATTCATGTGCATACTGGAGACAGTACAGACCTCTCAATATTTAATAAACAGTATACAAAAATACTTCTAGATGGACCTTGTTCTGGTCTTGGAGTGCTCTCTAGAAAGCCTGAAATTAAGTACCATGACTCTAGTGCAATGGATGAAATCATTCCTATTCAAGCAAAATTACTAGAAAATGCATATTCTTTATGTATAAAAGGTGGTAATATAGTGTATAGTACGTGCACTATAAATAAAAAAGAAAACGAAAAACAGATTGAAAAATTCATAAAGAAGCATCCCGATATGCATGTGGTAGAAGAACGTACTATACTTCCATATGAATATCATAGTGATGGCTTTTATATGTGTCTGTTAGAAAAGGATGTATGATGAAATCAATTTATGACTTAACACTCGAACAATTAAAAGAAGAACTAAAAGCACTTGGACAAAAACCATTCCGTGGTAAGCAGATTTATGAATGGATTTATGTAAAGAATGTCTATGATTTTCATCAGATGACAAATCTTTCTAAAGAACTTCAAGAAACACTTTCCAATCATTTCAGTGATGCACTTTTAACTATTAAAGAAAAACAGGTTGCTCGTGATGGAACAACTAAATATCTTCTAGAATTAGGAGATGGAGGACTCATTGAAACAGTATTAATGATTCAGAATTATGGTCGTTCATTATGTGTTACAAGCCAGTTAGGCTGTAATATGGGCTGTTCATTTTGTGCATCTGGATTATTAAAGAAACAGCGTAACTTAACAAGTGGTGAAATTGTGAAACAGGTCTTGACTGTTATGAATGATTTAAAGGAAAGAGTGACTCATGTAGTTGTGATGGGTACAGGTGAACCATTTGATAACTATGATGAAGTGATGAACTTTATCTATACAGTGAATGAACCTCATGGTCTAGCGATTGGTGCAAGACACCTTACTATTTCTACATGTGGTTTAATTCCTGGAATTGAACGTTTCTCTCATGAACCAATCCAGGTTAACTTAGCTATTAGCTTACATGCACCTAATGATGAAATTCGTAATGAACTCATGCCAATCAACAAACGTTACAATATGGATGACTTAAGAGATGCCATCAAGACATATATTGAACGTACAAACCGCCGTGTTACTCTTGAATATATTTTATTGAAGGATGTCAATGATGATATCAAGTATGCGCGTCAGTTAGCCCATTATCTTCGTGGATTAAATGTTTATGTGAACTTAATTCCTTATAACCCTGTTGATGAACATGGCTATAAGCAGTCTTTAGGTCATACAATTACTGCATTCAAGGATGAACTTATTCGTTTACATATTAATTGTACATTAAGAAAAGAACATGGCCGTGATATTGATGGTGCATGTGGACAGTTACGTGCAAAAAGAGAGAAAGGGGCATAATATGGTTATCTCCGCGATGACTGATATCGGAATAAAAAGATCAGTCAATCAAGATAGAGCAGTTTATAAAATCAAAGACCATGAAATCGTTGGTGTATTATGTGATGGAATGGGGGGGCATCTTGCAGGTGATGTTGCAAGTACTCTTGTAAGTAATTATATTATTGATCATTTTTTTGATCATTCACCTTTTATTAATGATGAATCTATTCATGCCTGGATTTCTTCTTTATTATTAACCGCAAATGATTTATTAAATAAAGAAAGTGATATGCATAGTGAATATGCAGGTATGGGTACGACAATTGTCATCTGTTATATGGATGGAAAGAATACCTATATTTCTCATGTAGGAGATAGTAGAGCTTATTTATATAGTGATACTTTAAAACAAATCACGACAGATGATACTTTTGTGAATGAATTACTTAAAAGAGGTATAATTAATCAAGAAGAAGCTTCTCATCATCCTAAAAGAAATGTATTAGTGCAGGCGATTGGTATTAAAGAAGCTTTACGTGTTTCTTTTTATAAGATTGAAGAAGATTATCGTGCAATATTGCTCTGTTCAGATGGATTATATAATTCACTCTCATCTCAACAGATTGAAGATATCTTAAAAGAAGATGAATCAGTCAATCATAAAACAGAAAGACTCATTCAATCAGCCAATGAATTTGGTGGATTAGATAATATTGGTGTTTTATTAATTGAGAAGGGAGAATCATAAGATGAGTGAAAAAGGACGTATTCTTGCTGACCGCTATGAATTAAAAGAATTAATTGGCCAAGGCGGTATGGCAGATGTCTATCTTGCATATGATGATATATTAAAAAGAGAAGTGGCTGTAAAAATACTTCGTTCTTCCTTGACAGGAGATCCTATTTATATTACGCGTTTCCATCGTGAAGCACGTGCGGCAGCTGCATTATGTCATCGTAATATTGTAGAAATCTATGATGTAGGTGAAGAAGATGATCTTTACTATATTGTCATGGAATATGTACGTGGTCAGACTTTAAAAGAATTAATTAATAAGCGTGGTGCACTTCATTATGTAGAAGCAGTAGACATTATGAAGCAGGTTGTATCAGCAACTGCACTCGCCCATTCTATGGGTATTGTTCATCGTGACTTAAAGCCTCAGAATATTCTTGTCACTGATTCTGGAATTGTGAAAATTGCGGATTTTGGGATTGCCTCTATCCAGTCTTTATCACAGGTGACTCAGACAGATACAATCATGGGGTCACTTCACTATCTTGCACCAGAAATCGCAAGAGGTGAAAAGGCGACACCACAAAGTGATATTTATGCATTAGGTGTTGTATTTTATGAATTATTAAGAGGAGATGTTCCTTTTAATGGAGAATCTCCAGTGAATATCGCTTTGAAACATATGCGTGATGAAATACCATCAGTACGTGAATATAATCCAGCGATTCCTCAGTCTGTAGAAAATATTATTATTAAAGCGACTGCAAAGAATACAAACAATCGTTATCAGTGTGCTGACGATATGTTAGATGATTTAGAAACTTGCTTAGAACGTTTAGATGAACCTAAATTAAGCTTTGATCAAGTGAATAATGATCCAACAATCATTGCGACTGATTCTCAGTTTTTTACTAAAACAGCACCTTTAGATCTTGAAGAAACAAAAACAGAAATAGAAGAAATTGAACCAGAAGAAGAAAAGATAAAAGAACCAATGGATAAGAAAAAAAGAATTGCGATAGGTGTGGCCATTGGCGCAGTTATCGTATGTCTTGCGATTGTAGCAGGCTTCTTCTTATTTAGTGGTAATCAAGATGGGACAATGATGGATCTAGTTGGTAAGACTGAAAAAGAAGCCAAAGCCTTATTAATTGATAAAGGTTATAAGGTGTCTGATGAAGTTGATTATGAACTGAGTGATAAGTATGAAAAAGGACTTGTTATTGCGACAGATCCAGAAGCAGGACATACCATCAATGAAGGAGATACAGTAACATTTACTATCTCTAAGGGTAAATATATTGTCATGAAGGACTATACAGGTATCTCTTACAATTCAGCTTATAATGAATTAACAAAGCTTGGCTATAAGGTTAGAAAGTATGAAAAGTCTGATGATGATTATAAAGAAGGTGTCGTTATTGGACAGTCTATTTCTGAAGGTGAAAAACAGGATCCTAATGAAAAAGGCAAAATCATTACTTTAACAGTATCTAAAGGTGTCAGCATTACTGTACCATCATTATATGGTCAGAATATCAATGCAGCGAAATCTACATTAGAAAGTCAGGGATTTACTAATGTGAAACTATCTGTATTACCATCACCTACTGATACTGCAACAATTAACTCAATGTCTATTAATACAGTTGTAAAACAGTCAGTTGCACCATATACTCAGGTAAATAGTAAAGGGACTGAGATTATCTTATATTAATTATGATAAGAAACCAAC
>ENA-OQHA01000550-OQHA01000550.1-human-gut-metagenome-genome-assembly--contig:-NODE-550-length-18259-cov-2.356662_pt1 | contig 18259 bp, 27 predicted proteins | sample MGYA00242558_ERZ504707 | MGnify/ENA primary metagenome ERZ504707 (study PRJEB26092, sample SAMD00036197) | human gut metagenome | host: Homo sapiens | study: EMG produced TPA metagenomics assembly of...
GATTTCCAGGAATGTGTTCATTGCCAATGAAGCATTTAAAGAATTAAAAGGAAAGAAGGTTTCTTTCAAAGAACTTCTGGACTACCCGATCCTTATGCTGGACAGAAAGAGTACAACCAGTGAATATCTGCACAACCTGTTTCTTCAGAATCAGCTGGATCTGGTTCCGGAGATCGAACTCAGCAGTAATGACCTTCTGATCGACCTTGCCCGCATCGGACTTGGAATCGCATTTATTCCGGATTTCTGTCTTTCCCAGACAGCCGATTCGGATTCTCTGTTCATTGTTGAGACGAAGGAATCGCTTCCGGAACGCGAACTTGTCATTGCGCATAACGAGAAGGTTCCGGTATCCAAAGCCGCACAGGAGTTTTTATCTTATTTTTAATATGTTTACAAACTCTTTTTCCTGCCAAAGTATCCCTGGAGAACTACCGGTGGCAGCTACTTTTATTTACTTTCGTATAAAATACCATGTGGCATATGTCCTCATGGTATTTTTTTCTATCATATTGTTCTATAATATATTTTTCTATAAATAATATTTTTCTGATTCTGCTTACCTCTTATCCATCTGTTCTTCCTTCCAGAACCCTGCTATCTTTCTTCGATATTTTCACTGTTACAGATCTGGAAATCATTCCACTCCCTCGGAAACACCTCCTGGCACCGCTGGTCCATAAAACGTTCATCCAAAAGTGCAATCACCCCTCTGTCCTGATCAGTCCGGATGACTCGTCCTGCCGACTGTAGCACCTTATTCATGCCCGGATACAAATAAGCATAATCGAATCCATTCAGATTCTTCCGGTCAAAATAATACTTTAAAAGTTCCCGTTCCAGACACACCTGCGGAAGTCCTGTCCCGATGATCATTGCCCCGATCAGTTTATCTTCCGTCAGATCAATTCCTTCTGAAAAATACCACCCATCACACAGAAGCCGATCAGGCTGTGTGCTCTTTCCTGTTCGAATTTTTTCAGGAATTCTTCCCGTTCCTGCTCCGTCATATATTGGGACTGTACTGCAACTTCAATCTGTTCCTGCGGCAGTTCCATGAATGTTTCCCACACTTCTTCCAGAAATCGGTAAGACGGGAAAAAGGCAAGATAATTTCCTGTTCTTCCTTTTATCACACGCATCATATATTCTGCATACTTACGGTACATCTCCGGTCCGCGTCTGGTATACTTCGTGCTGACATCATTTCCCAGAAGCAGTAATCTTTTGCTTTGTTCAAATGGAGATTCTGCATAGATCGCATAATCATCCTTTGCCGCAGATAACAGTTTCTTATAATAATTGATTGGAAGAAATGTTGCCGAAAATAATATCGTACTATTTCCTTTTCCCATATATTCCTGCAGGCATCCCGCCGGATTGACACAGAACAGATGCAGGTAAAACTTCCTTCTTCACTTAGTTCTGAATAAATCAGATAATTTTCATCCAGCCGGTCATGAATATATATGAAATTACGGATACCAAAGTAAAACTCCAGTACCCCTTTCCGTATTACTTCATCTTTACAGTCTTCTATAAACTCTTCCAGCTTTGTCATCAAAGACAATAGCTTAATATACACATGTGACACACTATTCAGTATCTGGCAGCCGTCACATTCTCTTTTTAACTCCAGAAGCTGCTTATTGCAGTTCTCCAACGCCGAGACAAGTTTCGGTTCTCCGTATTTTACCAGCTTTTTGATTTTCAGAAAATCTTCCTTGCAAATACTGGTGCTGTACATGGTTCTCCCACGTTCGACCAGATTGTGTGCCTCATCGATCAGAAACAGATATTCTCCTTTGACGCCGTCTCCGAAAAAGCGTTTCAGATGTGCATTCGGATCAAAGACGTAATTATAATCACATATAACCGCATCTACCCACTGCGATACATCCAGTGCCATTTCAAACGGACACACATTCCATTTCCTTGCCTGTTCTTCCAGTACTTCCCGGCTCATCTCATCTGTCGATGTGAGCAGTTCATAAACAGCAGCATTTACACGGTCAAAATGTCCTTTGGCATATGGACATGCATCCGGATTACAGATAGTTTCCTCACAGAAACAGATCTTTTCTTTTGCCGTCAATGTGATGACTTCATCTTCAGATCCTGCTTCCTCAGGATCTCGAATGCCTGACTTGCCACCGTTCTGGTGATTGTCTTCGCCGTCAGATAAAGATCTTTTCTCCCAGTTCTTCCCCGACTGCTTTCACCGCCGGAAATACGGCCGCCATTGTCTTGCCGACTCCGGTCGGTGCCTGAATAAATAATTTCTTTTTTCTCAAAATTGTCCTGTATACCGACGCAACCAGTTTCTTCTGTCCGTCTCTATATTCGAATGGGAATTCCACTGTTTTGATTGAAGCATTTCTCTTGGCTCTCCATTCCATCTGGTATCTTGCCCATTTTTCATATTCTGATACAAGTTCTTCGAACCATTTCTTAAGTTCTGCCCGGGTATATACCTCCTGGAATCTCCGGATTTCTTCGGTATCTAAATTACAATACGTCATCTGTACTCCGATTTCTTCCAGATTTTCTGTTCTGCATAGATATAGCATAGCATTCTGCCTGAGCCAGATGTAAAGCTGCGGTTCTTTCAGACGTTTCAAATCCTTAAATACTCCTTTGATCTCGTCGATCACCACACGCTTCGGAAGTTCTATGATCCCGTCCGCTCTTCCTTCTACACTCAGGATAAATCCATCGCACGCTATCTGATACTTTAACGAGACCTCTGCACGGTACTCTGCCCCCTGCTGTCTCTGGATTTTCCGGTGTATCCGGCCGCCCTGCTGCATAGCCTCCTTATCTGCCCCGCCGGTCCGGTTGTCAATGTCTCCATGTCTCAATATAAATTCCACCAGATTCCGCACCGAAATGCGGATACACGGTTGTTCCAGATTCATGATCTGCTCTCCCCCAATCGTTCTTCATACATCGGTCGAACCGCTCCCGTCATCCCTGCGATCACATCGATCACCGTCATGATATCTCCGCTCCGGTTCTTCTGATAAGCATGGTAGCTTCCCTGAATGCAAAAACTCAACATCACGTTCATCGCCGTATCTTCTTCAAACTCCGGATATTTTTCAAAAATCATCTGCTTGATACTCCGCTCAATACTGTCCGCGAAATGATTTGCCTGACTGCCGGAAAATAATATTGCCGTCAGAGAATTCTGAGATATATAGGCCATCAGAAGTTCCCTTGCGAATTCTGCCGGATGCTCCAGAAGATATTCCGGATGCTGAATACTGTTCGCAATCGACTGTACCACTTCTTCTTCCATCGCATCTGACAGATCGTAGATATCTTTATAATGTGCATAAAAGGTAGACTTATTGATCCTTGCACTTTCACATAATTCTTTTACTGTTATCTTTTCCAGAGGTTTTCTGGAACGCAGTTCGATAAATGCATTCTTGATTCCCCGCTCTGTTTTCTCAATCCTAAGATCCATTTCATTTTCTCACTTTCCCGACACTTTTTCCCATTCGTCGGTTATCCACCCATTCGTCGGTTTTGTCGGTGGATACCTTCTCGCATTTCTCTTATAATATGATTATAGATCAAAAAAGCAACTACTGTCCATTATCTTTTCGGCAGTTAATTATTTACGTTGCATTTTTACGGAGGTTAATATGGATTTTTACGGATTTTACACAGGAAAAATATTCGACGCCTATGAATTTCTCGGCGCACACCCGGACAAAGACGGAACCACATTCCGTACCTTTGCACCTGCTGCATCACGCATTACAGTCATTGGGGAATTTAACGACTGGCAGGAATGGGAACTTAATAAAACTTATGACGGAAATTTCTGGGAATGTTATGCCAAAGGTGCAAAGCCGGGCATGATGTACAAGTACCGCATCTACAGACAGGACGGAAACTGCGTAGAGCACTGCGATCCTTACGGCTTCGGCATGGAACTCCGTCCGAACTTCGCGTCTATCATCCGCGACCTGTCCCATTACAAATTCAAAGACAGCAAATGGATGCAGAAGCGTTCAGTATGCAAGGACAAACCACTCAATATCTACGAACTGCATTTCGGCTCATTTAAGAAGCTTCTGAAAAAGCAGACGACTGGTACACTTATGTAGAAATGATCGACATCCTGATCCCTTATCTTAAGGAAAATGATTATAACTATATCGAGATCATGCCGCTCAGCGAACACCCGTGTGACGAATCCTGGGGATATCAGAATACTGGATTCTTCAGCCCGACATCACGCTATGGAACTGCCGAAGAACTGATGAAATTCATTGATGCCTGCCACAAGAACGACATCGGTGTGATCATGGATTTCGTGCCGGTACATTTTGCCGTTGATCATTATGCACTGGCCGATTATGACGGAACTTCACTTTATGAATATCCACATCAGGACGTTGGTGTCAGCGAATGGGGAAGCTGCAACTTCATGCATTCCAGAGGCGAGGTCCGAAGCTTCCTGCAGTCTGCTGCGAACTACTGGTTAAGCGTATATCATGTGGACGGAATCCGTATGGATGCAATCAGCCGTATCATTTACTGGCAGGGTGAACCGGCAAGAGGTGTCAACAATAATGCAGTAGACTTTATTCGTGAAATGAACCGCGGATTAAAAACACTGCACCCGACAGCTATGCTCTCTGCCGAAGATTCTACTTCTTTCGAAGGCGTAACAAAACCTGCTGATCAGGGCGGACTTGGATTCGATTACAAATGGGATATGGGCTGGATGAACGATACACTTGACTACTTCCGCACCGCACCGGAATACAGAAGCCGCGATTATCACAAGCTTACGTTCTCCATGATGTACTATTATAACGATGTTTTCCTTCTTCCGCTTTCACATGACGAGGTGGTTCACGGAAAGGCAACCATCGCCCAGAAAATGCATGGAGAATACGAAGAGAAATTCCCACAGGCACGTGCCTTCTATATGTACATGTATGCACATCCTGGAAAGAAATTAAACTTCATGGGGAATGAGATCGGACAACTCCGTGAATGGGATGAAAAACGTGAACAGGACTGGGATATCCTGAAGTATCCAATTCACGATGCATTCCATCACTTCATGCAGAAACTGAATCATCTGTATATGACAACTCCGGCTCTTTCCGCAAAAGACTATGAAAACGCCGGCTTCCATTGGCTGGACTGTCATCAGGAAGAACGCTGTATCTACGCTTTTGAAAGAACGGATGGCAAAGAACGTATTGCCGCTGTCTTTAATTTCTCGGATGAGGATCAGAAAGGGTATGAACTTCCGGTGGAAGATGCGAAAGAACTGGAAGTGATTCTGGCTAGTGATGATGAAACTTTTGGAGGATGTAAGAAGTATACGAAGAAGAAAGTGAAGGTTACGGACGGGAAGGCTGTGCTGGATCTTTCGGCTTATTCGGCGGTGTATTATTCGATTGCTGTTTAATGCATTAAGCGAAGGCTGCCCGGACCGGAATAAAAGTTAGGAATCCTTTATTCCGGTCCGCGTAACCGGTCTGATGAACTAAATAACAATTTACTTCTTCTTCGGCTACGACTTTGATGAAGCCGCGCTCTTCCTGTGTAATGATAGATTTACCATTTGCGCTCATGATGAATTTACCACATTTTACGGCAATTCCTTTTTCTTTCGCCTTGTCTTCTGTCATTCCGGCAGATGCAATCTCCGGATCTGTATAAACGCATCCTGGAACGATACTCAGATCTATGGATGGTTCTTTTCCGGCAAGCTTTTCAGCTACAACCATTCCCTGTGCGCTTGCCGCGTGTGCAAGCTGTGCACCAAAGATCAGATCACCGATTGCATAGACTCCCGGGATACTGGATTCGAAGTTTTCGTTCATCAGCACACGTCCGCGTTCCATATCCGGTTTTACATTTTCTCCAAACAGTCCATCTGTATTCGGACAGCGTCCCACTGCACACAACACATACTCTGCTGTCACTTCCTGTTCCTTTTCTTTCTCTATATAGTGACAGGTACAGGTCTCTCCTTCTACTGTTACGCCCTGTACTGCCGCAGAAGTATGGATATCAATGCCTCGCTTTTTCAGGATCTGTTCCTGCCAGTTCGTATAACTTACGGAATACTGCGATCGCATTATCCAGCGTTTCTTTCGATTCGGTCTCGGTTGGCTCTACCATCAGTGCTTCATCCACGATCAATGGGAAATACATTGTAGGCGGATGAATACCATTGTCCAGCAGACCTTTTGCGATATCCATTGCCGAGATTCCGGATAAATTCACCGGTGAACCATGTGTCAGGTGTCCGCCATGTGCAAGGTTCAGGCCCATAACGGTATCGCCTGGTTCGAGAAGTGCCTGATACACTGCAGTATTGGCATTGGCTCCGGAATGCGGCTGTACACATACATGCTCACATCCGAATAATTCTTTTGCTCTTTCAATTGCCAGATTCTCCAGAATGTCTACATCTTCGCATCCGCCGTAATATCTCTTTCCCGGATACCTTCTGCATACTTATTGGTCGGTACGGTTCCCATTGCCAGCATCACTGCCGGGCTTACAATATTTTCAGATGCAATCAGCTCCAGATTTCTTCTCTGTCTGCCAAGCTCTAATGCAAGTGCTTCCCCAACTTCTTTGTCACATTCTGTGATGTAGTTTGTTACATCTTCGATTCTGTTCATTTGTTTTTACCTCCTTCGGAATCTGCCTGCTTTTCGCGCCCATTCCCTATTTTGAGCACTAAAAAAGCAGGCAAAAAATACTTTCTTTTCAAAAGTGTTTTTTGTCTGCCTCTGTCCTTTTACCTGAAAGATTACTTCTTCGGTACAATTCTTATTGTTCTCCAGAGCGTCGTCCGAATTCGTTCCCTTTTACCTGAGAGTTTCTGCATGCCCCTTCAGCTCCTATGCTGCATGGTATCTTTGCTTCCTTCTACGCATTTTATTAAAATAATACGTTTCACTTCATTTATGCACTTTGCACATATGTATCTCACAAATCCACCCATCAACCATGCAATTAGCACAACAGGTTATGTCCTTTAAGTCAACAGTAAATCCATAAGTTAATTATTTATCACAAAAGATGGTACCTGTCAAAGTATTTCAACTCTGCCAAATACCATCTTCTTATCTCCATCTCTTAAAGCTTATTTACTGCTTCCGCAAGATAATCATTGCTTACTTCTGCAAAGTTCTCATTCTCCACTGCCTCTGCAAGACTTGCATCGATCGGCATCTTACCGATGACCGGAACGCCGAGTTCTTCTGCCACTTCGTCGATGTGGCTCTCGCCGAATACGGAGATCTTACGCCCGCAGTCCGGACATACCAGATAGCTGTAGTTCTCCACGATTCCGAGTACCGGGATATCCATCTGTCCTGCCATGTTGTAAGCTTTCTTTACGATCATGCGTACCAGATCCTGCGGAGAAGTTACGATCACAATGCCTTCTACCGGAAGGGACTGGAATACGGTAAGCGGTACATCACCGGTTCCCGGCGGCATGTCTACGAAGAGATAATCCAGTTCTCCCCATGCAACATCTGTCCAGAACTGTGTGACAACACCTGAGATGACCGGACCTCTCCAGATAACCGGATCATCTTCTTCTGGAAGTAAAAGGTTGATGGACATGATCTTCGTTCCATCCTTTGCCTCACATGGGAAAATATTTTCTCCATCCCCTTTTGCTTTTTCATGGATTCCATACATCTTCGGAATGGATGGACCTGTGATATCTGCGTCCATGATACCTACAGAAAATCCCTGCTCTCTCATCAGCCTTGCAAGCGATGCGGTAACCATAGATTTTCCAACGCCGCCTTTTCCGCTGACAACTGCGATCACATGGTTGATGTGTGATTTTTTATTTTCCGGTTTGATCAGACTCTGCGGTTTGCTTCCGCATTCACCTGCATGGGAACAGCCCGCACAATCGGACGGGCTGCAGCCTGTTTTTTGTTCTTCTGCCATTTGTCTTACTCCTCTACAGCCGCAATAAGTTCTACTTCACACAGAACTCCCTTTGGAAGTGTCTTTACTGCAACACAGCTTCTTGCCGGTTTTGATGTAAAGTATTTTCCATATACTTCGTTGAATGCTGCAAAGTCACTCATATCTGCAAGGAAGCATGTTGTCTTTAATACCTTGTCAAATGATGTTCCAGCTTCTTTTAAGACCTCTCCTAAGTTCTTACATACCTGCTCTGTCTGTGCTTCAATTGTAGTTGCTTCTACATCATTCACTTCCGGATTGATTGCAATCTGTCCTGCTGTATACAGTACTCCGTTGTGTACATATCCCTGTGAGTATGGTCCAAGTGCCTTTGGTGCTTTTTTCTGTTGCTACGATTTTCATAATGTTATTTCTCCTTTGCTACTTCATATAATTTCTGTGCGATACACACATCAAATAATCCCATTCCAACCGATTTGAAATATGTTGTCTGACCTTCTTTGATCTCTTTTTCCCCCGATACGAGATATTCATGCATCAGTTTTATGCGGTCTTTTGTAAGTTTTCCACTTGCCAGGGGCTGGCTTAGATCTCCGCTTTCCTCACATGCGTATGGCAGTTCTATGTATACATTGTCCACCAGATCCAGTACTGCATCCGGGATTTCCCTCATCTCCGGCATATAAGAGCCGATCGCAATGATGCATTTTCCTCTCAGAAGTTCTTTGTCATCCGGAAGAACAGGTGTGTAGAAGGAGTTGTTGTACAGATGATATCACTGTTTCGTACAAGCTCTTCCACTGCTTTACATTGTACTACCTTTACGTCTTCCTTATCAATAGCTTTTTTCAGTCTTTCCAGATAATCTGTCAGATCACGGTCACTGTGGTTGAACACATATACGGTATGGATATCTCTTGCCGCACATGCATACACAGCCTGATGGAATCCCTGCATTCCTGCTCCGATGATTCCTACGGTGCGACAGTCTTTTCTTGACAGATGGCGGATCCCCACACCGCCGACAGCTCCGGTTCTCCATGCCGTTACCGATTGCCCGTCCATAACAGCAAGCGGCGCGCCTGTCGTATAATCATTCAGTAACACGATACCATCTATCGACGGCAATCCCAGTTTAGAATTCTCCGGGAAGATCGACAGGATCTTTGTCCCTATGATATCCTTTGTGTAACATGGCATATACATGAGCTGCTTATTTTCATGTTCTACCGTCGGTCTTGGCGGCATATAGAACTCACCTGATCCATAGATCCGGTATGCCTCTTCGATCTGATCCATCATCTGATCCGGATCAACCATTTCTTCGATCTGCTCCTTGCTTAATACGATCATTTTACATTTCCTCCAGTTCTTTTTGTTCCCTTGTGACATCTCTCAGCCACTTGTATGTCAAATACCGCTTTAAAGTAATCGGTACTTTGATCAGTTCATCACTCATCAGTATAACATAGACGACCGGCACACTGGCATGCAAAATAAATGCCGCCACTGCCCCGAGTAAAATGGAGAATCCCCACATCGTCGATACATCCATGATTAATCCGAATTTCGTATCCCCGCCTGCACGGAATACCCCCACTACCATTGTGGTATTAAATGCCTGTGCCACAGTAAAATACGACATAACGAAGAACATGAAACTTAAGTAATTCTTTGCCGGTCCGGTCAGTGCCAGATTCGCATTGGCGATTGGTGCCGAGATCAGTATCAGAACACCACCCAGGATTCCAAGAATCAGACTTAACCACACGAAACGTTTTCCGTATGCCTTTGCCAGCTCCATTTTTCCTTCCCCGATCGTCTTGCCGAGATAGATCGCCGTTGCATGGGAAATCCCGAATGTTACGACTGTTGCAAGCTGTCTTGCCACCTGCGCAACCGAGTTAGCTGCCACTGCTGCGCTTCCAAGATGCCCGATTACCGCCGTATTCGCCGACGTTCCCAGTCCCCACATCAGTTCATTTAATACCACCGGCATAGAATAAACTGCGAAATCTTTTAACAGAACCTTATCGATCTTCACCATATCTTTAAGCCGGATCCTTACTACTTTATTTCGGAAGATGGCATAAACGAGAACCATCACTGTCTCGCTGCTCTGGCACACAGCGTACCGATTGCCGCACCTCTTACTCCCATTACCGGGAATCCAAGTAGTCCGAAGATCAGAACCGCATTTACCACAATATTCATCAGCAATGAAATCAGATAAATAAATGTAGCCACCATTACCCTCTCGATACTGCGCATAATATTCAGATACACCTGTGTCACCGCCATGAACACATAGGAAAATCCTACGATTCTTAAATACTTTACTCCTTCTGCAATAACTTCCGGATCAGAGGTATAGATCCGCATCAGTGTCTCCGGCATGCCAAGGGCTGCTCCTGCGAATACTACCGCAACGATGAGTCCGGCACTTAATCCCATACCCAGGACTTTCTCTATCGTTCTGGTGTCTTTCTTCCCCCAGTACTGCGCCGTCAGAACCGTTGCTCCGGAGGTCACTCCGTAAAAGATCAGTGTCATAATGTATTGGATCTGTCCTGCAAGAGATGCCCCGGATAACACTTTCTCTCCAACCTTTCCAAGCATGATCACATCCGTTGCCGTGACTCCTACATTGATCAGATTCTGGATTGCGATCGGGATGACCAGAGCGAATACATTCCGGTAGAATTGCTTCCAGTTGATTGTTTTTGTATATTTACTTTTTTCTTCCATTTATTTTTTCTCTGCTCCTATTTATTCTTATCACATTTTCTGCTTCTCTGCAGATAATACACCGCAAGCTGTGTCCGATCTCTTAATTCCAGTTTCTCGAGCACATTGCTGATATAATTCCGGACCGTTCCTTCGCTTAAGCAGACTTTCTCCGATATCTCTTTGTTACTGAGCCCCTCAGCAACCAGTGCTGTGATCTCCAGTTCCCGTTCCCCGATTCCGTAACTGTTCCAGTCAAATGTCTGCTCTTTTTCTTTCTGCTCTTTCTGAAGTAGTCCCGGGATTCTGGACATAATCTCAGTTCCGAATACGGTCTGATTCATCTGCACCGCCTGCAATGCCGGAAGGATACTGCCATAATCCTGTTTTATCAGATATCCCTTCACACCATATTTTAATGCTTTTACGATGTACTCATCATCGGAACGTGGTAAGCAAAAGAATCTTTGCATCCGTATGCCTTTTCAAAATCTGCTCTGCGGCATCCAGACCGTTCATGTCCTTCATCCGAATGTCCATCAGAAGAACATCCGGCAGCAATTCATCATATAACCGGACGGCATCTTTTCCATCCTGTCCGGTGCCGGTTACTTCTACTTCTCCTCCTGCTTCCAGGATTGTCTTTAACGCACTGGATACCAGGATATCGTCATCTACAATTACTATCTTCATCTTTTCCCCTCATTTTTAGAAACCGCAATAAATATACGGAAGCCATTTTCTTTCTGGATCTGCATGGTTCCGCCAAGCATGCGGACACGTTTTTTCATATTCTCGATCCCGATTCCGCTGCTTTCTGTATTTTCTGTTTTTCGAACGTTTCCGGTCTTTCCGGCACTTTCCTGCTCTGTATATTCTTCCCCGTCTCCATCTGACTGGATCCACTTATCTGACGTTCCATTATCTTCTATGATCAGCTGATATAGTCCTGGATGTTCTCTTGCCAAAATCTTCACCTCATTTGCATTGCTGTGGCGCATCACGTTATTCAGTGCCTCTTTCGTAATGGCTATAAAGCTGTATTTGATCTCTTTTGGAATATCATATCCCATATCATAAGTAAGCTGTACCGGACAAAAACTGAATTCTTCTGTCAGCGATTCCATCACTTCTTTTAAATTTACCGACTTATCATGCAGATCGTGCACGCTCTGTCTTACATTCGTCATGGCTTCGTTCAGCGTCTGATTCAGCTGCTCCATCGGGACTTTCAGATTCTCAGCCTGATTAACAGTCTTTAATGCTCCCACCATCAGGATGGACCGCGACAGCATATGTCCCACATTGTCATGGATCTCTCTGGCGATACGATTCCGTTCTTTCAGTGTGGCCAGATATACTTCTGTGTCCTGCTTTTCCAACAGATCCTGATTCTTCTTTTCCAGCATCAGTGTCAGTCTCTGCTGTCATCTCTGGCCCTTTTATATTCCTGCTCCAATTCATTTAGCCTCCTGGTCCGTCCATATAACAGAACTGCTACTGCCAGCCCGGCAACAATAAGCATCTCTTTTTCCAGCCCGTAATATTCCCGGAACGCTGGCGCCTCACAGGCCACGATTATACCGCCAGCCCCTATATAAACCGGAGAATAAAAGCATAGCATATTATATAAAACCACAGGAAGAAACATCCACATTTCTTTAGAAGCAATTCCGGCTGCCACGAAAGCAATCGTCATAATGTAATGCAGATACTTTTCTTCCCCTACCAGATTCACACAGGTATAGATACACGCAAACAGAATAGTGATAACCGCCGGCATCCCTGTTTCCGCTGTTACCAGAAGTCCTGCTCCGTAAAGGAACAAAAATCCTTCATCTGTTATCTTTCTCATTCTTTTCTCCTATATTACATTTGTCACATTCAATTTATGACCTGTAACACTACCATTATAATCAGCCATCCGCTATACTACAAGTAACAAATGTCATGACCGCAGAAGTAATCTTCCATTTCTTCTGCGATACCGACATACATTCATCAAGGAGGGAATCTTATGCTTGTACATATAGAAAATCTTGTAAAACGTTACGGTGATCTGTTAGCGCTTGACCACCTGTCACTCGACATCGAAAAAGGTGAGATTTTCGGACTGCTCGGACCAAACGGTTCCGGTAAAACCACCGCCATCAACTGCTTGCTCGCACTGTTAAAATATGACAAAGGAACGATCACGATCTTTGGAAAGGATATGAAGCCGGACAGCTACGATATCAAGCAGGATATCGGTGTTGTCATGCAAAACGTTGCCGTCTTTGAGCAGATGTCCGTCTATGAAAACATCGATTATTTCTGCGGACTCTATATCAGAGACAAACAAAAACGAAGAGAACTCGTGGAAGAGGCCATCGCATTCACCGGTCTGTCCGATTTCCGTAAGATGCGCCCGAAGAAACTCTCCGGCGGACTTCTACGAAGACTGAATATCGCATGCGGCATTGTCCATAAGCCCAGACTCATCATCATGGATGAACCGACCGTTGCTGTAGATCCTCAGAGCCGTAATAAGATTCTGGAAGGGATTCTGGAACTCAACCGTCAGGGATCTACCATCATCTATACCTCTCACTACATGGAAGAGGTAGAACAGATCTGTACCCGGATCGCGATCATTGATCATGGCCGTGTACTTGCTTCCGGCACAACCGAAGAACTAAAAAAAATGATCAAGACCGGTGAGACGATCACGATCGAAGCGGTTGCGTTAACGAAAAACAACCTGGCAGATATCCGCTCCCTTTCACATGTATTCGACTTATCATACCAAGATCAGACAATGATCCTACGCTGCAGCGGTGCAAAACACAATCTGATCCGGGTACTGAATTACCTGCAGGAACAGGACATTCCATTCGGACGCGTCTTCTCCGAGCTTCCGACTCTCAATGATGTCTTCCTTGAGATCACAGGAAAAGAACTCAGGGATTAAAGGAGGGACACTTTATGTTACATTTATTAAAATATCAATTCTTACAGACAATACGTTCCCGCTCTATCATGTTCTGGGCTCTCGCATTTCCGCTCATCCTTGGAACCCTGTTCTATGTGTCCTTTGGAAATACCGGTCTTGCAGGAACCGGAGAGACCGACTGGGAACCGGTTCCTGTTGCCATCGTCACAGTGGAAAGCAGTTCCGTAAATGCAGCATCTTTCCTGACATTTCTGAATGAAACGGATCAGGACATGATCGATATCCATTCTTACAAGACAGAAAAAGCTGCCAAAAAAGCGCTCCGGCGGGAGGAAATATCCGGCATCTATTACGTGAAGTCGGTTCCTTCCCTTACCATGCTTCCAATGGCATTAACCAGAGCATTCTGTCTTCCCTTCTGGACAGCTATGAAAAGAATGCTGACATGATCCGGGATATTGCTACACAGCATCCGGAAAAGCTTTCGGACGCCCTTTCATCCCTGAACGACTACCAGACACTGGTGAAAGAAAAGTCCTTAGGCGGACATTCCTTAGATCCGACACTGACTTATTTTCTCGCACTGATTGCATTTGCCTGCTTAAGCGGAGTCTACTTAAGCATCCATTCCACGGTTCAGCTTCAGGCGAACTTAAGTGCACTCGGAGAACGGCGCAGCATCACACCGACCCACAAACTTTCCCTGATTCTCGGCGATCTGCTGGTACTGGAAAGTATTCATTTCGTCAACATCCTGATCCTGGAGCTTTACCTTACCCAGGTACTTCATATCAGTCTTGGGCATGACATTCCGAAACTTCTTCTCATTACATTTATGGGAACCCTGATCGGTATCTGTCTCGGAATTCTGATCGGATGCACCGGCAAACTGTCCTACAGTGTCAAATCCGGAATCGGTGTCCTCGTTACACTGTTACCGAGTTTCCTTGCAGGCCTGATGTTCGGTGGAATGAAAAATGTGATCGAACAGCACTGCCCGGTCATCAATCGGATCAATCCTGCCAGTGTCTTAAGTGATGCATTCTACTGCCTCAGTGTCTATGATGATGCTGTCCGCTACCGCAGGTGTATCCTGATTCTTGTAATCATGTGCCTGCTTTGCATCAGCTTCTCATTTCTCATGATAAGGAGGGAACGTTATGACAGTATTTAAAGGATTTTAATCATAACCAAACGCAATCTCCTGATGGTATTTATGTATCTGGCAATCTTCCTTACGATCGGAATCCTTGCCTCCGGCAGCGACAGCAATACTTCCGGCAGCGGGTTCCATGCCCAAGCACTCACGGTAGGTGTGGTAGATCATGATGGGGGCGTGCTTTCCAAAGGACTTTCCACATATCTATCACAGTATCATACCGTCAGGCAAATGCCGGATGACACTGCGAAACTCCAGGACGCACTCTTTAACCGGAATGTCTCTTATATCGTGACCATTCCGGAAGATTTTAAAACCTCCTGCCTCCGTGAGCATCAGGCATTACCGGTATCCAAGATTCCCGGAAGCACAGACGGTACTACGTCGATCAACAGATCAACACCTATCTGAATCAGACACGTGTCCTGACAGACAGTGGTTATTCCGATAAAGAGGCAGCTGCATATATTCTGAAACATGCAGACAGTTCTTCTCATGTTACGATGTTAAAATCTTCTTCTTCTGAAAAGACGCCGGGTTATGGTTACATGTATCAGTATCTGCCATATGTGTTAATCTCCATACTGTGTTATGTAATGGGACTGATCATGATCGCATTCCATCAGCCGGATCTGCAAAAGCGAATCCTTTGCTCGGCTGTGTCCATCAGAAGCCAGAATCTGCAGCTTGCACTGGGATATCTGGCAGTCGGATGCTCCGTCTGGATGCTCACAACATGGATCCCTGCTTTCTTCTTTTACCGGAAAGCATTTTTCCAGTCGCCAAAGATGCCATATTATATGTTCAACAGTCTGACCCTGCTTCTGGTCGGTCTTGCTCTTTCCTTCCTTCTTGGTACATTTATCACCAAAGAAGATATCCTGACCGCCCTCGTAAATGTTGTCACACTTGGCATGAGCTTCCTGTGCGGTGTATTCGTTCCACTTGATATCATGGGAAAAGGCGTGAAAACCGTGGCTCATTTTCTTCCGGTCTACTGGTATGAGATCAGTAACAATCTGCTGAATAACTCTGCTGTTCTCACTCAGGCACAGAGACAACTCTTATACCGCAACTATGGAATCCAGTTACTTTTTGCCGCTGCGATCTTCTGTATTGCACTGGTAGTCAGTAAAAGAGCAAGGCAGACAGCATAATGCTGCCTGCCCTGCTCTTTTTTCTATCTCTATTTTATCTTTTTCTTCTGTATCCATTCCACAATCTTATATCCCAGATATCCGGAAAGACTTCCGAATATCACGCCGCCGATAATATCAGTCGGATAATGCACATACAGGTACAATCTTGATAATGCAATCAGAACCGCAAGTACAAGAGCCACTTTCCACATCTTCTTCTCTCCGGCAAGATACAATGCCGTTACCGAAGCAAAGGAAGCCGCCGTATGCCCCGACGGGAAAGAGTAATCCCGCGGCTTTGCGACCAGTAATTGTACCGCGGTATTGACATCGAATGGTCTGGTTCTTGCCACCAGATTCTTTATGACCACATTGCAGAGCAACACATCCGCCAGCAATGCCGCCAGCATGATCACTCCTGTCTTTCGTGTCTTTGGAATGATCAGTAATAATACCGTCAGAATGATCCATATGATTCCCGCATCTCCAAGTCTGGTAATGAGCGGAACAACCACATCTCCTATTGGCGTTCTTAAATTCTGGATCATATCAAGAATATGTATCTCCATCTATCTTATCCTCTCAAATTGATTTTTCTTATTTATATTTTTTTATATTTCCCCTCTATGTTTTTCCATCTGTCTTTTCTGTCCTGAGTACCGGCATCCGGAATGTCTGGATCAAAAGCGGGATTACCATAATGAACCACACGATCGGTTCACAGATGATCACACCCGTATATCCAAGCCACGGAACCAGAGTGGCCGCGATCACGATCTTCCCTGCCATCTCAAGGCCGCTGGAGATCAGTGGTGTAATGTGATCTCCTAATCCCTGCATCGCATTTCTTAAAATACAGATCAAGGTAGTCTCAATATAAAACAGCGTATCAAACTTCAGATAATTTGTTGCATTTAAGATTACTGTCTTATTATGACTTCCGGTTACCAGATATACCAGCCATCCTCCGATCGTATAACTTGCAATGATCGTAAGTCCTGACCAGATCGCAGTGTAGACAATCGCCAGCCAGATGCCTCTCTTCACACGGTCGATCTTCCCTGCTCCCATGTTCTGTCCACAGTAAGTTGCCATCGTCTGTCCGAATACACTGAACATGATCATGAATATCTCCGAGATCTTTCTCGCCGCTGTATGGGCAATGATAATGTCTTTTCCAAGCTTATTGATCGCCGTCTGTAATGTCAAAGTACCGATATTAACCAGAGAACTCATAAATCCCATCGACATTCCGGCACTTATCATCTCTTTTACCATGATTGGACTTGGATCTTTAAAATCCTCTTTCTGAAGCCTTAATATCTCATATTTTCTAATCATATAGATCCAGCAGATCACAAATGCAATGATCTGTGCCAGTACAGTTGCAATTGCTGCTCCTTTTACGCCAGTCTTCAATACCACAACGAAGAACAGATCCCCCACGATATTCAGTGCTACAGATATCGCCAGAATGATCAATGGTGTTACTGCATCTCCGATTGCACGAAGCGTCGCCGCACAGGCATCATATAAAAATGTTGCAAGCAGTCCTGCTATGATGATTGCGATATATCCTTTCGCCACTGGAACCAGATGCTTTGGCACATTTAAGAAATGTAAGATCGGTTTCAAAAATAGCAGTCCTGCTATCGTAAATAAAATGGATATTCCAGTCCCGATCACAAGCGACATTGCAAAGGACTTTTTCATATCTGCGATGTTCTTCGCACCAAATTTCTGTGCGGTAATAATCGCAAATCCGTTGGATAATCCCAGTAAAAATCCGATGATCAGACCGCTCAGTGTGCTGGTCGCACCTACTGCTGCCAGTGCATCTTCTCCCAGAAACGAGCCGACAATCCTGGTATCTACCAGACTGTAGGTCAGCTGTAATAAGTTTCCTAAAAATATCGGTAATGCGAAACTTAGTATCAGTGCCGAGGGCTTTCCCTTCGTTAAATCTTTCATTCTCTCTCAATGTCCTTCCTTTTTCAGTATGATTTTCTCTTTACAAGAAAACATGCACCGCTCATTATAGATCATACTTCCGAAGAGAGCAATCTCTGAAAGAATTTTTTCCGCTTTCTTTCTGTCACCGGACTTCCGCTGCGGATAACCTGTGAACGGATTCCGATGTTGGTCAGTTCCTGCTGAAGCTTAACGGCTTTCTCCGCATCCATACCATCCCGGATCAGAAATGGTGCCATAGACAGGTCTTCCTTCGTTTCAAAATTATATTTTTCGCAAGCTGTAAGAAGCCATTTCTCTGACCATAATATTCTACAATTCTCCCAAGTACAATGACCTGTCTGGATGGATAGCCGCACACCTCACATGTTTCTTCCAGTGGTG
>ENA-OQHA01000551-OQHA01000551.1-human-gut-metagenome-genome-assembly--contig:-NODE-551-length-18256-cov-3.329196_pt1 | contig 18256 bp, 19 predicted proteins | sample MGYA00242558_ERZ504707 | MGnify/ENA primary metagenome ERZ504707 (study PRJEB26092, sample SAMD00036197) | human gut metagenome | host: Homo sapiens | study: EMG produced TPA metagenomics assembly of...
CGTGAGTCTGTTACAATAGATTGTTCAAAGAGTAGTTTCATTAAGAAATACAGAAATAAGATTGTATAGCAGATAATTGCGAATGTTCGTTTTAAGATAATGATGATTCCGTTTGGAACGGCTCTTTTCATAAGAACAGACTGTTGCCTGACTGAGCCTTTCCGAACGGAATATTTTAGGTACTAATTCTAAAAATAAAAGGGGAAATTTACTATGTTACGAAAACTGTTATTAGTGTTTTGCCTGGTATGCGGTTGCCTGCAAGTGGCAGCACAAGGAAAACTTTCGAATGTGAAAGTAGAAGATGCAGATGGAAAGCTTGTTGAAATATCTTCATTAGTGAATGGTAAGCCGTTTATTATGTCATTCTGGGGAATAACCTGTAAACCTTGTCTGATGGAGCTGAATGCTATAAACGATCAGTTGGAAGAATGGCAGGAAGAAGTAGATTTTGAAGTTGTTGCTGTATCGATAGATGATAGCCGTTTTTCTACTCGTGCGCGCTCTATGGCTTCGGGTTCGGGATGGGACTTTATTTGCGTATTCGATAAAAACCAGGATTTGAAGCGTGCAATGAATGTAACCTTTACTCCGCATACATTTATTGTAGACGGTCAGGGGAATATCGTATATTCACATACCGGTTACACTCCAGGTAGCGAATTGGAGTTGTTTGAGAAACTGAAAGAATTACAACAAAAATAATCCGGCACGATGAAACAGAAAATGATGATATTATGCATGGCGGCTGTTGGAGCAACAACCGTTCTTCATGCTCAGACTCGTGATAAAGGAACACTTACTGGAAGTCTGGAGTCGAACAGTATTTATTATGTAGATGATAGTGAACTGGGAGCGGCTGCAGCTAATCCTGACGATCATTTCGGTTCGAACAATTATTTGAAACTGGACTATACACGTGGTAAATTTTCTGCAGGCATTCAGTTGGAGGGTTTTTTGCCGGCATTACAAGGATATGACTACGGTACTTATGGAAATGGACGCCGTACGATTCTTGGTTCAAAATATGTTGCTTGGGAAGATGGAGATTTTGGATTTCGTGTAGGAGATATCTTTGACCAGTATGGAAGTGGACTTGTTTTCCGCAGTTATGAAGACCGTACCTTGGGATTTAATAATTCGATAGAAGGTGTATGGGGGCACTACAGTTATAAGAACTACCTGTCACTGAAAGGTATGTATGGAAGACCACGTTTATATTTGGATTATGCTGAATCGGCAGTGCGTGGAGCAGACCTTACTTTATCTTTATCTGATATTGCCGGTTGGAAAAGTGCATCTTTGCAATTGGAAGGTAGCTATGTAAATCGTTATGAGAACTTGAAAGATAATGCAGATTATGTAGACAGATTGACTACAAACAATCTGGATATGTATGCTGTTGGTGGTAATTTTAACTGGAATGGTCTGGATGTCCGCGCTGAATATGTAACAAAAACGAAAGACTTACCGGAGATTTCATCTGCAACCGAAGTGGATGGTAATGCTATTCTTGCAGAAGTAGGATATGCTACAGGTAATTTCTCTGCCTTGGGTACTTTCCGTCGTCTGGAGCATATGAATACCATGCTTACCTTACAGGGACAGGGAGCGGGAAATACATTAAACTATTTGCCTGCGCTAACACGTCAGTACACGTATATGCTTGCCAATCTTGAGCCGTATCAGGTAAATGCAGAGGGTGAAACTGCCGGACAGTTTGATGTTTATTACTCTTTGCGCCCAGCTTCAAACCGTTCTCGTTATTGGAATTTCCATGCAAATTTCTCGACAGCTTATTCGGATAAAAATATTACAGGAGAATCTCGTTTGTTATGGCGTGACATCAATGCTGATGTAGAACACCGTTGGAATAAGCAGTGGAAAACTGCTGTATTGGTATCTGTTCAGGAGTGGAGCCCTACACATGGAATGGACGACAAAACTTATGCTTCGAATATTTTTGTTGTTGACAATACATACAAGTTCAACAGCAATGGCTTTGCGTGCAGAACTGCAATATCTTTACTCTACTGATTATGAAAAAGACTGGATGGCAGCTCTTCTGGAATTCAGCATGGCTCCACGCTGGAGTGTCAGTGTAAGCGATATGTATAATCATGGTACGACAAAGGTACATTACTATACAGCTTCTGTAAGTTATACACGTAAGAATACCCGTGTACAGTTAAGCTATGGAAGAAACCGTGCTGGTTATGTATGCTCGGGAGGAGTATGCCGTTACACACCGGCATATACCGGAGCCAATCTGGTAGTGACTTCTTCTTTCTGATTGTAGCCTGAAATTGAAAACCTATTATTTTATAAACGATTAAACAAAGATATTTATGAAACCTGCATATATTTTTAAAACCTTGGCGGTTTGTTTTTTAATGGCTGTTACTGCATGTTCGGGAAATGATGGAGGAGAAGACCCCGGAACAGTAAGTGGTGATTTGACATTGTCTATATCTAAGACTGTTATTGAAGCAAATGGTACAGATGCGGTTACCGTAGCTGTGATGAAAGGAGAAACAGACATCACTTCACAGTCTAAGGTTTATATGGAAGATCCTTCGGGTAATACTTCTTCGTTTAAAGAAACTTCTTTCAGCACTACTACTGAAGGTGACTATGTGTTTTATGCATATTATGAAGGTGTGAAAACAGAGAATATTACAGTAAGAGCATTTAAGAATATTCCTTCTTTGCCTGCCGACAGCAAGCCTGAGCAAAATACTGGTTTTGCGAAGCGTGTACTTGCCGTTCAGCATACGGGTACATGGTGTCAGAATTGTCCGTATATGAAAAGAGGCATTGATGCTTATCTGAAAGCTAATCCTGATAACTGTGCTGTTTTTGTGGCTTCGCACAATGGTGATACAATGGCAGGGGAGGCTAGTAATACTATAAACAGCTATCTGACTGTTAGCTCTTATCCTTCGTTGAGTGTTGATTTGAATACTTCAAATATGATTCAAGGAGCTCTTAGTGATGCTGATAAACAAGCAGAGCAAATTGCTTCAAGAGTAAATGAGGTTGCAGCCAGTGGATGTAAAACAGCTATTTCAGTAGCTTCAGAAAATGCAGGAAGTTCTGTAGTGGTAAATGTAAAAGTAAAATCGGCTAATGTAGAAAACTGTCGTGTAGCTGTATGGCTGCTGGAAGACGGTATCGTAGCAGCACAGACGGGAGGTAGTTCTACAGAAGTTCATAATAATGTCTTGTTGACTTCTAGCTCAACAGTTGCTTATGGTGACCGTATTCAGTTGGATGCTGATGGTGCAGGACAGAATGTATATCGTATGGATGTAAGTGGTGCTCATGATTTGTCTAACTGCCGTCTGGTTGTATTTACCACTGTGCCAAATGCTTCTGGTCGCTTCGTGGTAGATAATGTCGTAACTTGTCCGTTGGATGGTCAAACTGCATTTGAGTATGAATAAGAAATATTATTTACTCTGGATGCTTGTCGTACTGCTTCCTTTCTTGGCGGGATGTAGTGACGATGAGCAGCCGGAGGTTGCAGAACCTTATCTTCGGGTGGTAGAAACAACCTCCTGTGAGAATATTTCTTCCGCTGCTGCTACATTGACTCTGAAGGTGGAGAGTAATGTAGAATGGAAGGTTGTGTCGGAAAAGTCATGGTGCGCAGTTCCTTCTGAGAATATGTGGACAGGCAATGCTGCCGTTGAAGTACAAGTTGGCGAAAACCTGACAGGAGAGAGTCGTTCTGCCGTTTTGGAGATAGTTTCTACAGATGGTGTACTGAAAGAAGAAATACATGTTTCACAGTTGGCGGAGGTCTTTAGTGAGAATCATCATTATAAATTGCCTGTTGTATTTCAGGTACTTTATGTAAATAAGTCGGATAAAAACCAATATGTGGAAGAAGGACATTTACAGAAGTTATTAGATAAAGTCAATGAACTTTACCGCAACTGTGGAGAAGGCTTAGGTTTGGAGTTTGTTATGGCTACGGAAGATCCGGAAGGCAATACCTTGGAAGAACCGGGTGTAAACCGTGTCATGTGGACTACATCTACTATTGACTGCCAGGCTTTTATGAACAGCTATAAAGAAAAACGTTATTTAGATTTAATATGGGATCCGGACCGGTATATTAATATCATGCTGTATAATTTCAGCGATGCAGGGATTTTGGGTATCTCTGAATTTCCTTATACTGTGGCTCCTGATTATTTGGAAGGATGTGAACAGTGGACGGGTGGAGTACCTACTCAAGATCAGCTGGTATCTCCGCGGTGTGTTTCTATAAATAACCGGTATATTTATGAAGATAACTGTCCGCTGACTCCTGAAACTCCGGATGGAAATGCAAATTATGTAGCTGTTACTATTGCTCATGAGCTGGGGCACTATCTGGGATTGCGTCATGTATTTCTGAAAATGAAACAGGAACAGAGTGCATAGACAGTGATTTGTGTGAAGATACTCCTACTTATAATAAGACGGCTTATAATAACCTGGTAAACTCAATTGGGGCTGCAGGTCTTCTTGAACATCTGGATGTGCTGATCACGCGTGAAGACTGTGTGCGGGGAACAGAATATAAGTCGACAAATATTATGGATTATGCTGTGTCTTATTCGAACACTTTCACTGCGAATCAGCGGGAAAGAGTACGATATATACTGGAAAAAGGAGCATTTGTTCCCGGTCCTAAGAATCGTGAAATATCGAATTCGACTCGTACTGCCGGTTCGGGTGAATTGCCACACCATGTAATGGAATGATTGATGTGTAAAATGAATTTTGAAGAAATATAAATTTTCCCTTTCTTATTCTCTTTGGGCCGCATTTCCATAAATGAGATGTAACGCCTGCTTGACCGTGAGGTTCGGTAAGAGAAATTTATAGCGGATACCATTGTTTTTAATCTCTCTTAAAAATGGTATCCGCTTCTTTTTTATAGAAAAAGTTCAGGCTGACGTGGTGTGCTGAATTTCTCGTGTAAAATAGCTGTAAACGGAGTGTTATAGATACGGGCTCCGTTAGGACATTCTTTTACACAGGCACAACAGCGTATACAGCGGTTTACATCTGTTTCGATATGGCTGCCGTCGTCGCTGATACGAATGGCATGGGTAGGACATACCTCTATACATTCTCCACAAACAAAGCAATCTTCATTGCAGACTGGAGCTGATGGCCTGGAAGCTGTATCAGTTTATAAGGAGAAGTACCTTTTATAAAAAAAGATCCAATCAGCATAGACAATTTATCCCCCATAGCTTTTAACCGGCATCCTGCTTGCAGGGAAGGGGTCAGTGTGCTTAATGCTTCTGAATTCTGCATTGCTTTTCCAGTTTTTTCAAACTGTCGGCTCCGAATGTGCGGGCTGTTTGTAATCGGTCGCATCGGGGCGTCCGGCTGCAACAGGCATTTCGGCTGTGCTGTAACTGTGTTCTCCGATAAATGCTCCTGCCGAGAGAGGAGTGAATCCCAATGATGCTACTGTGTCACGCAGTTCCAACAGGGCATCTTCATAGTCGCGGTTACCATATACCACTACGACGATTGCCGGGGAGTTGTTACCTTTCAGGCGCTTGATGCGTTGTAAGGCAACCGGAGCAACACGTCCGCCATATACAGGTGCAGCAATGACTGTAAGTGAATCGTTTATTTCGATAGGTGAGTCACTTTCATCGAGTGTCAGGTCGGTTTCAATTCTTCTTCCCATACCAATTCCTTCGCCAATAGCACGTGCTATTTTAGCAGAAGTATGAGTCGGAGAGAAAAATACCAGATGATTGGTGCTAAATTCGTTCATAGGCTTTAAAGTGAAAAAGTTAGTTGTAGTTCTTGCAAAGATAAAGTTTTTTATATCGTTCTTCACACGATTTATTTGTACTTTTGCATCATTATGGAAGAACAATTCGACATACGTGATTATAAACCTACAGGAAAAGAACGGGATTTCGAGAATGCCCTCCGACCACTACAGTTTGGTGACTTCAGTGGTCAGGATAAGGTAGTCGACAATCTGCGTATCTTTGTCAAGGCAGCCAGGCTTCGTGCTGAAGCGCTTGACCATGTGTTGCTTCATGGTCCTCCCGGATTGGGAAAAACAACATTGAGCAATATTATTGCCAATGAACTGGGGGTTGGATTTAAAGTAACTTCCGGTCCTGTACTTGATAAGCCGGGTGATCTTGCCGGTGTGCTGACAAGTCTTGAACCGAATGATGTATTGTTCATTGATGAAATACATCGTTTGAGCCCGGTGGTGGAGGAGTATTTATATTCGGCAATGGAAGATTACCGGATTGATATCATGATAGACAAAGGTCCGTCGGCACGTAGCATTCAGCTGGACTTGAATCCGTTTACGCTGGTGGGAGCTACTACCCGCAGTGGATTGCTTACCGCTCCGCTCCGTGCGCGTTTCGGAATTAATCTCCATTTGGAATATTACGATGATGCGGTATTGTCGCGTATTATTTTGCGCTCGGCCAGTATCTTGGGTATTCCATGTGATGTAGATGCCGCAGGCGAGATTGCTTCGCGCAGTCGTGGTACTCCCCGTATTGCCAATGCCTTGTTACGTCGTGTACGTGATTTTGCTCAGGTGAAAGGTTCCGGAAGGATTGATGTGGAAATAGCTCGATATGCACTGGAAGCGCTGAATATTGACCGTTACGGACTGGATGAGATAGACAATAAGATACTTTGTACCATTATTGATAAGTTCAAGGGAGGTCCGGTAGGACTGACAACGATTGCTACGGCACTTGGGGAGGATCCCGGAACGTGGAAGAAGTGTACGAGCCATTCTTGATAAAGGAAGGTTTTCTGAAGCGGACTCCACGCGGACGAGAAGTTACGGAGCTGGCTTATAAGCATCTGGGACGGAGTATATATAATAATGTAAAACACTTTTTGATGATTAATTATGGTGTGTGCCATAACAGCGGCACACACTTTTATTTTTTATAGACTATGGCTGGACTGAAATCGTTAGCAAAAGATACGGCTATTTATGGATTGAGCAGCATTGTAGGACGTTTTCTTAACTATCTGCTTGTGCCGCTTTATACAGCAGTAATACCAGCATCGACAGGTGGTTACGGTGTGGTGTCGAATGTGTATGCATATACGGCACTTATCTTGGTCTTTCTGACATTTGGTATGGAAACAGGATTCTTCCGTTTTGCCAATAAGTCGGGTGAACATCCGGAAAAGGTATATGCCAATACGTTGATTTTTGTAGGTGGGCTTTCGCTGATTTTTGTTATACTGTGTATGCTGTTCCTGCATCCCATTTCCTCATTGCTGGAGTATCCCGACCATCCCGATTATATTGCGATGATGGTGCTTGTGGTTGCACTGGATTCATTTCAGTGTATTCCGTTTGCTTATCTGCGATACAAAAAACGTCCGATAAAGTTTGCATCTATCAAGCTGTTCAATATTATTGGTAATATTCTCCTGAATCTTTTCTTCCTCTTGTTGTGTCCGTGGCTGGATGTTCATGCCCATCAGCTGGTTTCATGGTTTTACCGTCCGGAATATCTGGTAGGATATATCTTTGTGTCGAATCTGATCATGTCGCTGGTACAGATGTTTTTCTTCATTCCGGAACTGAGAGGTTTTTCTTATCGTGTGGATAAAGTTCTGCTGAAACAGATGATTTCTTATTCATTCCCGATATTGGTTTTCGGAGTGGTGGGCATATTGAACCAGACGATTGACAAAATGATTTATCCATTCTTGTTCGATGACCGTCAGGAAGGGTTGGTGCAGCTTGGAATATATAGTGCTACCAGTAAAGTGGCTATGATAATGGCTATGTTTACCCAGGCTTTCCGTTATGCTTACGAACCCTTTGTCTTTGGTAAAAACAAGGAAGGAGATAACCGTAAGATGTATTCGGCAGCAATGAAGTATTTCTTTATCTTCTCCTTACTGGCTTTTCTTGCTGTGATGTTTTATATGGATATACTTCGTTATATGGTAGCGCGTGATTATTGGGAAGGACTGAGTGTAGTAGCTATCGTAATGGGGGCAGAAATATTTAAGGGTATTTATTTTAACTTGTCTTTCTGGTATAAACTGACGGATGAAACACAATGGGGAGCATATTTTTCAATCATCGGATGTGCGGTAATTCTGGCATTGAATATATGGTTGGTTCCGACTTATGGATATGTCGCTTCTGCATGGGCATCAGTGGCCGGTTATGGAGTAATAACCTTGTTGTCTTATATTATCGGACAGAAAAAATATCCGGTCAGCTATCCTTTAAAGGATATGGCTGTTTATCTGATACTGGCTGCTGTTTTATTTGTTCTTTCTCAGGAGGTTATAATATCTAATGTCGGATTAAGATTAGTGTTCCGTACCTTATTATTGTTGATGTTTATCGCCTATATATTAAAAAAAAGATTTACCTTTGAAAACAATCCCTTTTGTGAACCGTTTTGTTAAATAAAACACAGTTTTAGGTTATGGAAAGAGAATAAAAATTTATTATCAGGAGTTTTTTAATGAATATCTGGACTTGAACCGTAGCAAGGAAGATGAACAGGTGACTGTTGATTCCATCCGGAATGGGGTGGAGTTTAAAGGTACAAACTTGTGGGTACTTATTTTTGCTACTTTTATTGCTTCACTTGGGTTGAATGTGAATTCTACGGCGGTAATTATCGGTGCAATGTTGATATCTCCGCTGATGGGACCGATTATGGGAGTAGGACTTGCTGTCGGGTTGAATGACTTTGAGCTGATGAAACGTTCATTGAAAAGTTATCTGGTGGCAACTTTGTTTAGTGTAACTACCGCAACGATTTATTTTTCATTTACTCCGCTTGATGAAGTTCAGTCGGAGCTGCTTGCGCGTACATCACCTACTATCTATGATGTGTTTATTGCTCTGGTAGGTGGTCTGGCTGGTATTGTAGCATTGGCTACAAAAGAAAAAGGAAACGTGATTCCGGGAGTTGCCATTGCTACGGCGTTGATGCCTCCGCTTTGTACTGCCGGATTTGGACTGGCAACAGGCAACCTGCTTTATTTCTTGGGAGCTTTTTACCTTTATTTTATTAATTCTGTTTTTATCAGTCTGGCTACTTATATAGGAGTGCGGGTAATGCATTTCCAGCGTAAGCAGTTTGTTGATAAGGTAAGAGAAAAGTTGGTCCGGAAATATATCATCGGTATTGCAATTGCTACCATGTGTCCGGCCGTTTATCTGACATATAACATTGTACGTGAAACGATTTATCATTCTTCTGCTAACAACTTTATTACTTCTGAACTCCAATTTCCGGATTCTCAGATTCTGAATCGTGAAATCTCATTTGACAAACGGGAGATTAAAGTGGTATTTATCGGAAAGGAAGTTTCAGAGGAACAAATACAGAATGCGCGGAATAAACTTGCTGATTATAAGCTGGATCAGACAAAATTGGTCGTTTTCAGGGAGTTAATGGAGCCGGTGCGATGGATATAGGAAATATCAAGTCGATGGTAATGGAGGATTTTTATAAAAATAGTGAGAAACAGCTTATGTCACAACAGGCTGCACTTGACTCACTGAATCGTTTGTTACCAGATTTTACAGGTTCGAACTTGATGAATGAGAAGATGGGGCAGGAGATTAAGGTTCTTTTCCCATGTATAAAAACAATTTCTGTTTCAAAGAGTCTTCAGCTTCGTGTAGACAGTCTTCGTATGGATACCTTAACTTATGCTTTTGTTGATTGCGACCGGACTCTTTCCAAACAGGAAAAAGAAAAAATGTTGGAATGGCTTCAGGCACGTACAGGAACGAAAAAGCTTCGTCTGGTTGTAGAATAGTAGAAGTATAACTGATATAGAAGCCCGCCCTTGACACACAAGTCAATCGGCGGGCTTTTCAAATATTTATCGTATGAATTTTTATTTTTTGCGCTTACTTCGTTTCGCCCAGCCTTCTTCTGCAAAGTCCGGCTCTTCACCACGCAAAGGACGATTGTCATTTTGGAAGAACTGTTTCCAGTCATCTTTCTTCTTAGGACCACGTGCGGCGGTATAGCCTCGTTCTTCACGGCTAGGTTTATCTTTTTTCTTTTCTGCGGATTTGGTTTCTTTTTTCTTGGTTGTTTTTTCTTCTCTTACGCTTTCCTTACCACGCTTTTTACCACTTTTATCGCTTTTTCCCGTATTTTCTCCAGCTATTTCTACAATAACCTTACGACCTTTGTTCAGGGTTACCTTATTCAGTGCTTTCATTACCATCGATGCCTGACTTTCTACAACTTCGAAGAAAGAGAAATTCTGCATGAGATCGATTCTACCGATCTGAATATGCTCTTTTTTCAAGTTGCGGTTTATCAGCTCAATGATCTGATTGGCATAGAAGCCATCGGTCTTTCCTAAATTCAGGAACAGACGGGTATAGCCTTTTTCAGCCTTGCGTGCCACTTTTTCACGGTCGCTTCCACGATCTTTCCGTTCTTTAGCTTCATTGCTCTTTTCGTTGGCTTTAGGCTGTTCTATTTCCGGAGCATTTTTGTAGTATTCCAGGAAGCGGTTAAACTCCATAGATACCACTCGCTTAATCAGGTCTTCCTTGCTTAACCATTCCAGTTTTCGGTAGACTCCTGGTAGAAAAGCTTCTATTTCGTCTTCGTTAACCTTGACTTTTTCGATGTCATCAATTACCTTGATAAGCTGTTGTTCGCAAATCTCTTTTCCGCTAGGCAGTGTGCTTATTGTAAATTTCTTGTTGATAATGCGTTCTATCTCACGCATTTTACCTTTCTCACGCAGGTTGATGATAGCGATAGATATACCTGTCTTTCCGGCACGTCCGGTACGTCCGCTTCGATGTGTATAACTTTCTGTATCATCAGGAAGAGCATAATTAATGACATGAGTCAAGTCATTTACATCCAGTCCACGTGCAGCTACATCGGTAGCAACCAACAGTTGCAAATAGCGCTGACGGAACTTCTGCATGACCAAGTCACGTTGTGCCTGACTTAGTTCACCATGTAAAGAGTCGGCATTATAGCGTCCTGAATCAGCTTGTCGGCAATCTCTTGAGTTTCTTTACGGGTACGGCAGAAAATAATACCGTAAATCTGTGGATAATAATCGACAACTCGCTTTAATGCCAGGTATTTATCTTTTGCATGTACGATGTAGGCGATATGATGTACGTTTTTGCTTCCTTCATTCTTTGTCCCGATTGTGATTTCTTTGGCATTATGCAAATAAGTTTTAGCAATACGGGCAATCTCCGGACTCATGGTAGCTGAAAACATCAAGGTGTTACGATCTTCTGGAACTTGCTCCAGAATAGCGTTGATGCTGTCGGTAAATCCCATGTTCAGCATTTCATCGGCTTCATCCATTACCACATCGCGGATAGTTTCCAGGCGTGCAACTTTACGCTCCATTAAGTCTATCAAACGTCCTGGAGTAGCTACGATAATGTGTACACCTTGTTTCAGACTACGTATCTGGCTTTCAATAGAAGAGCCTCCATATACGGGGAGAATTTTAAGTCGGTGATGTATTTAGAATAATCAGTCAGATCGCCTGCTATCTGTAAGCAAAGCTCTCGTGTAGGACAAAGCACTAGTGCTTGGGGGATTCGTTTCGTTACATCGATTTTTTGTATCAGCGGCAGACCAAATGCGGCTGTTTTTCCGGTTCCGGTTTGTGCCAGAGCCACTACGTCGTTGCGGTTTCCTAACAGATACGGTATAACTTCTTCTTGTACAGGCATGGGATTTTCATAACCCATTTCCTCGATTGCCTGGCGTATTTCTGCGGAAACGCCGAGTTCTTCAAATGTCTTCATTTATTTCAAATATCTAATTCGGCTGCAAAGATACGGACAATTAATGGATTATCGGCTATAAGAATTGTTTATTCTTTACTATTTGACAGCCTTTTACCGGAAGAGCTTTACTCTTCCGGTCTGTATTCTAATATATCTCCCGGCTGGCAATTGAGTTCTTTGCAGATTGCCTCCAAAGTAGAAAATCGGACAGCTTTGGCTTTTCCTGTTTTCAGAATGGAAAGATTGGCGGGAGTAAGGTCGATTTTTTCGGCAAGTTCTCCCAGCGAAATCTTTCGTTTCGCCATCATTACATCAAGGTTTACTATAATCGGCATACTGTTTATTGGTTGTTTAGTCTTTTCCACCATTTGGTATAACGGTGGGTTAATTTATAATAGGCAAAAGCTCCGGCATAAAGCCATATTAAGCTTGCAAATATACGCAGAAACCTGTTCTCCAAAAGTGGATAGAAGGTGAGGAAGCAAATCAATCTAATACGAAGAGTGTGGCTAGAAAACTTATAATAATGTAAATGGCCGCCATCGGGCGTGAATAATTGCTTTTCGGTTTCATAGGCGATATATGGTTATATGGTTAGATCGTTTTCTTCTTTAATCTTGACGGCTGTGGCAAAAATCTCTGTAAGTAATACGATCAGGATGACTGACTCCCATTGCAGGGGTATCGGGGTGACACCCGTTACTTGATAACCTGGCAGGGATACTTGCGCGAGAACTGCCTGCTCGATGCTCCAGTCTAATAAAAACGAGAGGGAAGTGACTGCTAACTGGCCGTAAGCTATCCAGCGAAGCCATCGGATGTTGCGGCGGGAAAAAATATCTTGTCGTGTGATACATATCAGTACACGTATCAGACAGTAGACACCATAAACAGATAATACGATGACTCCCAAAGCTGAAAATATTATAGTGATTAGCATTGTCGGAGTTTCTTTGATCAGACAGGTAACTTCTGAAACCTGATAGGGCGCTTTTACAGTTTTACCGGGTAATTGTAAATTCAGACTATCACTTGGAGTGGAGATAGGAGTAACTCTTATTTCTGCCCTAAATCCGTGTGAATCTGCTTGTGTGTCGTAAGTAGAGCTCTTTTGTCCATCTTCAAATCCTTGTTTGAAATCATTAAAATTACTGCCTATGGCAAAATAGAGATTTAGAGCTAAGGCAAAAATGGCCAATATACCTAATATGCTGAGATGTTTCATAAATTCGGGGTATTATTCAATTGTACTTGTGGGTTGTTCTTCTCTCCATGTTGCAGGTTGTGGAAGTTGTTTTTGGATGTACTTGATACATACGAAAGTAAGTATCGCTCCTGCAACAGCCATGAGTGCGGCTCCTTCGAGACCGTAGGTAGAAACCATTGTGGCATTCGGATCATCGGAAAGCCAAAAGCTGAAAACAGCAGTACTATTGTTGACGAAGTGCATCAATATGCCGGGAAGCAGACTACCTGTATGATAATAAATCCAGCCTAAGGCCAGACCTACCACGAAAGCGAAAGGAGCTTGTACCCAGTTGCCATGTACGATACCGAATATCAGTGACGATACAACGATGGCCCAAAGCGGTTTCTTCCATTTGCGCAGCAGGTGTCCTTGGATGGCTCCGCGGAATAATAGCTCTTCTACAACAGGAGCATGATGGTGATTGCCACGACTCCCAGTGGATGTTGCATCATCATAGCGAAAATTTCCTGCATGTTATTGGGCAAGTCGGCCAGCTCGTTCAGGTAATTGCTCCACAATCCCATACCTACAATTAATAGGATAGCGGCAATCAGAACTTTACCGGAATTATAATACGCCCAAGTCTTTCGGTCGAGTGGTACATATTTTCCCACTATCAGATGGATACCTACAGCGGCTGTAGATAGAACCTGTGCCAGTAAGATGAGGGTGATGTAAGTAGAGTCGGTAGATTGAGGTAATTCTGTGGTATGATGGAAGATCATATATCCGCACAGAAAAACTCCCATGAATGCCAGTTGGTAGGCAAAGTAGTATAGCAATAATTTGATGGTGCGTCCCATAATAATTGAATTTTAGTTATTTGTTATTTTCACTTATTCCGCAGGCGGATGAACGGCTATAATAAGTCAATAAAGTATTCGAACTGTCTACATAATAAACACTTTGTTGGCGGTTACGCTCAAAGTTACAAAAAAGTTTGTTCCATTCGGCATAATCCATGATACATATCGAGTCGTTCGATGTAATAGTGAGCAGATAGGCCGGTGTCCACATCTGTTGTTGCAAATTCCATCGATATGCTTTCTTCTCGGTCAGTCGTCCTTGTTCGTCGTACTGGTACTCGTATTTCCATTTTGGAGTAAGTGTTTTGCCGTCCTCATTCAGGGTAGAAATCAATCAAACCGTTGTCTGTTTCTCCATAAATGAAAGTTCCTTTTGCGTTTGCCTTTGTGACTGTCAGTGTCATCAGGGTGAAGAGGCTTGCCATAGCTGCTTTTCTTAATAATGTCTTTTTCATAATTGCATCGTGTTTGTGGTTCTTAATTATTTTTCTGTGTTAGCTTTCGATAAATATTTATCGTTTTTCGATATGCAAATGTAGATATTATTTTTAAAGAACAAAAGAAAATCAGAAAATATTTATCGAAAAACAATAAATATTTTCTGATTTATGATGAGGATGTTTTGGATAAGCCTTTTTTGAAGGTATAAAGAAGTTTTCAAAAGTACGGTAAGTGTATATCAGCAGATAATTGTTATATTTACAAAAGTATTAATTTCGTTAATCAATAGAGATATTATGAAGAAACTTATTCTGTGTGTTATGATCTGTCTGTTTGGCGTGGGATTTTCTTTAGCCCAAACATTGACTTCACCCGACGGAAATCTGGTTATGGATTTTCATTTGTCGGCTGACAAAACTCCGGTTTATTCATTGAAGTATAAAGGAAAGGATGTAATAAAAGAAAGCAAGATGGGCTTTCAGATACGTCCATCGTTCGATTTCAGCAAAAATTTCCGTATTGTAGAAACAAAAGAGGATGCTTCCGATACGACTTGGAATCCTGTATGGGGGCAGAATAGTGTTATTCGTGATAATCATAAGGAATTGTTTGTTGCCTTGGAGCAAGAAGGTACGGGATGGTTGCTGAATATCCGTTTCCGTTTGTTCGATGATGGATTAGGGTTCCGTTATGAGTTCCCGGTACAGAAGGAATTGCGCCATTTTACTATTAATGAAGAAGTAACAGAATTCCAGTTGGCCGGTGATTATAAGGCATTCTGGATTCCGGCTGACTATGATACTAATGAGTTTCAGATAACGACTTCTAAACTGTCGGAGGTTCCGCAGTTGATAGACAAGGCACGTGATGAGGCTTTGGCCTGTAAATCGCCTTCACCTAATCTTGCTGTACAGACACCCTTGATGCTGAAGTCGGATGACGGACTTTATATCAACATTCATGAGGCTGCCTTAGTTAATTATCCAGCTATGCACCTGAATTTGGATGCACAGACTTTCCTGATGAGTTCACACCTTACTCCCGATAAAAACGGAACAAAGGGATACATTCAGACAGGTAGTACCAGTCCGTGGCGTACGATTATTGTAAGCGATGATGCTCGAAATATTCTGGCTTCGAATTTGATTGTAAACCTGAATGAGCCTTGCAAGTTGGAAGATACTTCCTGGATTAAGCCAACCAAGTATGTTGGTGTTTGGTGGGAGTATTTTACAGGTGGAGGTTCTACATGGGCTTATACTGATACGCAAGATATCGTAATCGGCAAAACTGACTATACTAAGTTGAAACCGAACGGACATCATGGTGCCAATACGGCTCATGTGAAAGAGTATATCGATTTTGCTGCGAAAAATGGTTTTGATGCAGTATTGGTAGAAGGATGGAACGAAGGCTGGGAAGACAATTACGCTTATGCCAAGGAATTTATATATAGTTTCACTAAAGCTTATCCGGATTTGATGTGAAAGAGCTTCAGCGTTATGCTGCATCAAAAGGAGTAAAAATTATTATGCATCATGAAACAACCTCATCGGTTGCCGATTACGAACGTCAGATGCATGATGCATTCCGCTTTATGAAAGAAAATGGTTATGATGCTGTAAAGACCGGTTACGTAGGTCCTATCATTCCGCGTAGCGAACATCATGACGGACAATGGATGGTGAACCATTATAATCGAGTAGCAGAAACAGCGGCACAATATCATATTATGGTTAATTCACACGAGGCTGTACGTCCTACTGGTATGTATCGTACATATCCTAACTGGATAGCTCAAGAATCAGCACGTGGAACGGAATTTGAGTCCTTCAATGGAATCCGTCCGGATCATCAGACTATCTTGCCATTTACCCGTTTGATGGGTGGTCCGATGGATTATACTCCGGGAATCTTTGAAGGTGATCTTTCTGTTTATGGCTCAAACAAAGCTAAATTAGGTACTACATTGGTTAAACAGCTTGCACTTTACGTAACGATGTACAGTCCTCTTCAGATGGCAGCCGATTTATATCAGAATTATGAAAAATATCCAGATGCTTTTCAATTTATTAAAGATGTAGCTGTGGACTGGGATAATACATATATTTTGGAAGCTGAACCGGGTGATTATATCACTATTGCCCGTAAGGCAAAAGGTAAGAACGAATGGTATATTGGTGGAATTACTGATGAAAACAGTCGTGAAGCCGTTATTGATTTGAGTTTCCTTCCGGCTGGGAAAAAATATCAGGCAACTATTTATGCCGATGGAAAAACAGCTGACTGGCGTACAAATCCAAAGGAATATGTGATTTCTACAAAGAAAGTAACTAATAAGACAAAATTGAAACAACGTCTTGCTCCGAGTGGAGGTGTAGCTGTCAGCATTAAGGAATTGTAATTTGTTATCATAGTTTTTTGTAATCCCCGATTTCTTTAAATGAAAAGATGTCGGGGATATTTTTTTGATCTGAAATGCAGGAACAATGTTGTTGTTAATCTCAGTATACCTTTTTGATACTATAATATACTTTTGCCGTCTGAGCTAAGTGCCTTTTATACAATATGTTATCTGTTTTATCTTCCTCTTTTTTGTATATAAAAAGATGATTTGTTCGAATTTGTGTTATGCAGCATACCTATACTTAATTGAGAATATAGTGAACGAAAACATACTACTATCACTATACTTTTGCCTAAAATTTAAATGATATAATACTATGGATATAGCAAAAAGATGTGAGAGTAACCCGCTGCTCTCCCCAAAAGATTTAAAAGCTGGAATAAATGATATGGAAATTACTTGTCTGTTAAATCCTGGAGTTTTTAAATTTAAAGGTAAAACATGGCTTCTTTTAAGAGTGGCTGAACGTCCTGTTCAACAAGAAGGAATTATTAGCTTTCCTATTTATGATGAACAAGGACAAATTAAAGTAATGTCATTTGCAGAAAATGATCCGGATTTAGATGCTTCTGACCCTCGTGTAATAGGTTATAAGGGAAAAAATTATCTTACAACGATGTCTTATCTTCGTTTAGTTTCAAGTGAAGATGGTATCCATTTTCATGATGAGCCCGGATATCCTCCAATTTTCGGAAAAGGGGAATTAGAAGCTTTCGGTATTGAAGACTGTCGTGTTGCTTCTACTAAAGATGGCTTTTATTTGACCTTTACAGAAGTTTCTTCTGTTGCAGTAGGGGTAGGAATGATGCATACAAATGATTGGAAGACATTTGAACATTATGGTATGATTTTACCTCCTCATAATAAGGATTGTGCTTTGTTTGAGGAAAAGATAAATGATAAATATTATACATTCCATCGTCCTAGCAGTCCTGAATTAGGCGGTAATTACATTTGGCTTGCAGAATCACCTGATTTACGGCATTGGGGTAATCATAAATGTGTAGCTACGACACGTGATGGCTTTTGGGATTGCGCTCGTGTTGGAGCCGGAGCTGCTCCAATTAAAACAGAAGCTGGCTGGCTGGAAATTTATCATGGAGCAGATTTTAATCATCGTTATTGTTTAGGTGCTTTATTACTTGATTTAAATGATCCTTCAAAAGTACTAGCTAGAAGTAAAGAACCGATTATGGAACCTATTGCTTCTTATGAGCAAACAGGTTTTTTGGCAATGTAATATTTACAAATGGACAATTAGTAGATGGGGATACCATAACAATATATTATGGTGCAAGTGATGAGGTTATTTGTAAAGCTGAACTGTCTGTTAAAGAAATACTTAATATTTTAAATGTTGGAATCTGATGAATAAGCTGAAAACAGAATATTTATTTTTTAGACAACAGGAGCATAATATGAAGGTTCTGTTAATAATGCGAATCAGCAGTTGAAAACATCTTCTGATTCTTGATTTAAAAGTTTGTAATTCAGTTAATTATCTCATTATTTTATTTTGCAATCTCCTTGAAAATCAGTAAATTAGAAGAATAAAA
>ENA-OQHA01000552-OQHA01000552.1-human-gut-metagenome-genome-assembly--contig:-NODE-552-length-18256-cov-2.419273_pt1 | contig 18256 bp, 19 predicted proteins | sample MGYA00242558_ERZ504707 | MGnify/ENA primary metagenome ERZ504707 (study PRJEB26092, sample SAMD00036197) | human gut metagenome | host: Homo sapiens | study: EMG produced TPA metagenomics assembly of...
CCAGGAAGTTCATCATGTTTCCCATCATACCCAGGGTGTTTGCTCCTGCATATTGGTTTTTCCAAATGGTACCGAAAGGAGCGGCCAGATTGGTTACGAAGGAAATCATTGCAAAGAGGAAGCACATGGCAACAATTGCAATGAGATTACCGTTTTGTTTTTGTTGATTCATTCTTTTAAATAATTATAAGTTGTTATTAAAGGTTAGTTTCGATTATTCTTCTACGCCAAATTTGTAAATAGTGACCTGATGATAGGTGTCGCCCGGGTTCAGGATAACCGGCGGGAAATGTCCCTTATTGGGAGAATCCGGGAAATGTTGTGCTTCGAAGCAGATAGCACTCCGTTTGGGGAAGGTTGCTCCGTGCCAGCCGCTGAAACCGTTGGCCCAGTTGTGTGTATAGACTTGTACGCCCGGTTCAGTGGTATATACTTCCAGACTGCGTCCGCTTTCCGGTTCCACACATTTGGCTGCGAAGGTCAGCGTACCGGGTTCCTTCTTGTTCAGCACGTAGCAATGGTCATAACCGGCTCCGTAAACCAGCTGCTGGAACGGTTCATTAATGCGGCTTCCCACTGTGTGCGGTGTACGGAAGTCCATAGGAGTTCCTTCCACTTTGGCGATTTCGCCGGTCGGGATGGAAACTTCATCCATGGGGATATAAAAGTCTGCGTTGATAGTGACGATGTTGTTTTCCACGCTCGGAGTGGGATTGGCAAGTCCTGCCAGATTGAAAAATGCGTGGTGTGTAAGATTGACGATGGTCCGTTGGTCGGTAATGGCTGAATAAGTAATTACCAGTCATTCTGGTTGGTGAATGTATATACAACCGTTACATCCAGATTTCCGGGGAATCCTTCTTCTCCGTCGCGTGAAAGATAGCGAAGAGTCAGGCTTTGCTTGCTGGTCTGTTCTGCATCCCATACGCGTGCGTGAAAACCGGTAGGTCCTCCGTGCAGGGAGTTGGGTCCGTTATTGATGGTCAGCTTGTATTCTTTGTTGCCAAGTTGGAACTTTCCTTTGGCAATACGGTTACCATAACGTCCGATCAGTGTGCTGAGGAAAGGTTCCGGACTGTTGATGACTCCTTCAATGGAATCGTGTCCCTGTACCACATTGGCCAGTTTTCCGTTTCGGTCGGGAACCATCAATGCGGCAATGGCTCCTCCGTAATTGGTGATGGCTACTTCAGCACCTTTATCGTTGGAGAGTATAAACAGATCGGTTTGTTTACCGTCAATTGTCTTCTGAAAGTCAGCCCTTTTGAGGCCGCTTAAATTGTCTTCTTTGTAAAATGTGTCATTCATATATTAAAATGTTTAATTTGTACAATGAAATTTCTATGCAAATAAAAAGATTTTATTCAAAATACCCAAACATTTTGTTTGAAAAGAAATCGCGTTATTTATTTAAAGATAATAAATCGGCCACAATGAAACTGCTTCCGCCTACAAAGATGAAGTCTTTTTCCGTAGCTTCACTTTGGGCAGCTTTCAGTGCTGTGGCTACATCCGGATAACTTCTCCTTTCAGGCCATGGGATGCGGCCAGTTCTTTCACCTTGTCGGCCGGAAGTGCACGCTGTACACTGGCTTGAGTGAAGTAGTAGCGGGCTTCTTTGGGAAGCATGGCGAGTACTCCGCTGATGTCTTTGTCGTTAACCATTCCGATAACGATGTGAAGGGTATCATAAGTCTGGTTACGGAGTTGCTCCACGAATATTAGCGGATACCTCCGGTGTTATGTCCTGTATCACAGACAATGGTGGGGTTGGAACCCAGTTTTGCCAGCGGCCCATCAGTCCCGTAAGGCTGCATACATGAGCGAATCCTTCACGTACGTTGGCTTCACTGATTGAATATCCGGCTTGCTTTAATTGGCGGATGGCAGATAATAGCGTGTTGGTGTTTTTTAACTGGTAATATCCTCCCAGCTCACCCTGCAGGTCGGGATAATCACTGGTTTGATAAGTCCAGGTACGTCTGCATTCTGACGGGCATCTTTCAGCAGCTGTTCTTCTTCTGCAAAGATCAGGGGAGCATGAGCTTTCCATGCTTTTTCTTCGAATACCGGACGGGTTTCAGGGGTCGTTTCTCCGATGACTACCGGTACGTAATCTTTGATGATACCTGCTTTCTCTGAGGCAATCTGTGCCAGGGTATTTCCCAAAAACTGTACATGGTCAAAGCTGATGTTCGTGATCAGGCACAAGTCCGGATGGATGATATTGGTGCAATCCAGTCTGCCTCCCAGTCCGACCTCCACAACTGCTACATCTACCTGCTCTTCTGCAAAATAATGAAAGGCCATGGAAGTGGCCAGTTCGAAGAAAGAAGGGTGAAGCGGTTCGAAGAAACGCCGGTGCTTTTTGACGAAATCAACTACAAACTCCTGGGGAACAGGCGTTCCGTTGATTCGGATCCGTTCACGGAAGTCTACCAGATGTGGAGACGTGTAGAGTCCGGTCCGGTAACCGGCCGACTGAAGGATGGCTGCCAGGGTATGTGAGCAGGAACCTTTACCGTTGGTTCCTGCTATGTGGATCGTACGAAACTTCTGATGAGGGTGACGGAAATGATCATCCAGAGCATACGTATTGGACAGTCCTTCCTTGTAGGCAGCCTTTCCTATATGTTGAAAAAGAGGAGCGCTGTTATAGAGATAGTTAAGAGTTTCCTGATAGTTCATAAATCCATTCCTTTTTAGGTTATGGTCGCAAAGATAGCGAGAACTGGCGGATTTTGTACATGAAAACAGGCAAAATCATATCTCGTCCGGCCAGGGACAGGGCTTCCCGGTAGCTTTGAAAGAAGGGCGTTGTCCGCCGGAATTGCGCAGAAAATTGCCAGATCTTTTGACAGGCGTTTCACGACTCAGGATGGCTGGCTGCCAGGTTGTGCTGTTCGCTGATATCAGCCGGAATATCATACAGCTCTTTTTGTCCGGTTTCGTAGAAATAGATGAGTTTCCATTTGCCTGACGGATGCTGCAGGTTGCTCCGATTCCGGTCCTGCTTCTCCCACAGGTTGGGCAGTTCCAGTAAAGGCTCCGTCCTTCTGACGGATCTCCGGTCTGTTTGAGCAGGGGGACAAAACTTACTCCGTCTATTGTTTGCGGGACTTTCCAGTCTGTGATGCCGGCCATTTCGAGAATTGTCGGGAAATAGTCTTCAGCCAGCAGATAGCGGTCGCAGCGGGAAGAGGGCTGGGTAACTCCCGGCCAGCTGACAATCATCGGTTCACGGATTCCGCCTTCGTAAGCCGATCCTTTACCGCAGTTGAGAGGAGCATTTTGGGTGTAAAGCGGTTCATCGCGCCAATGACTTCCGGTTGCATAGCCTCCGTTGTCCCCCATAAACAGAATAATGGTGTTGTCGGCCTCTCCGTTTTTTTCAAGCCAGTCCATGATATCTCCCAGACTTTTGTCCATTCCTTCAATCAGAGAAGCGTAGGCAGCTTCTTTATCCGACATTCCTTTTTGCTTGTACTTTTCGAAATATCTGGTGTCCTTATCAATCGGAATATGGATGGCATAGTGGGACATATACAGATAGAACGGCTGATTGTATTGTTTGGCTTTGTCCAGTGCCTTCAAAGCTTCCTGAGTCAGGGCCTCTGTGACGAAGGTTCCTGTTTGCCAGTATTTCTCCAGTCCGGGTACAGACATCAGGGAAGTGGGGTTTCCCTGTGCGTCGTGTCCGTAGTTCAGTTCGCTCAGGTAAGTGGCCAGTCCGCCCGCAGCATGTCCGGCAATGTTTGTCTCAAATCCGAAGTGACAGGGATTTTCTCCCGGGGTGTCAATGGCCCCCCAGTGTGCTTTCCCGCAATGAATGGTATGATAGCCGCTTTCTTTCAGTAACTGAACGAAAGACTTGGCCACGAACGTATGACTGGTTCCGCCGGTTTGTGCGATTCCGTTCCAGTTCCATTCCGGCAATTGCAGCGTTTTCACTTCGGCATCGGTCGAGCGGTTTTTCTGTAATGTCCAGTTGGTTACCCGATGACGGGCTGCATTGGCACCGGTCATCAGGCTGCATCGTGTCGGCGAACTGATGCTGGAGGCATAGGCTGGGTAAACATCATTCCCTGACGGGCCAGACGTTCCATGTTGGGAGTTTCATAAAGCCGGTTATAGGGTGTCTTCTCTGTCCAGAAAGGCAGGGAAGTATCCTGCCATCCATATCATCGACCAGAAAGAATATGATGTTGGGACGTTTGTCTGGCTGGTTTTCGGCTGATTGTGCATACAGGGAAGCGGACAGCGGAAGTAGTCCGAATGTCCCTAATAAAATTTTATTCATGTGCTCAGTTGGTTAAGGTTCTACATGATAAATGCTGAAATTGGCAATGCAAGGATTACCCTCGCTTTTTTCTATGACGAGGCGGAACGCGTCAGCTTCAACAGCGGGGAAAGATTCAATTCGCTTATGGCCGACAGAAGTTCCCCGGGCAATGGCAGACCATTTTCCGTTCAGGCGTGCTTCTACCCGGTAAGCGCGGATTCGTTCTCCCTGAGTAATGTCTTCCTGAATGATGTAATAGTTGGCTTGTGTACCTTTTCGGTTTCAGGGTCAGTGCTTTTTTGTTTCCGCTGGTTTGGGCCAGAGGTTTTTCGAAACGTCTGTTGATTTCCTGTCCCCATTCTTGCAGGCGTTTGACATCCTGCTGGGGAATCAAGCCTTCCGGATTGGGAGTCAGACCGACAATCAGTGTAGCATTTCTTCCTACTGATTTTTCGTACATATCCATCAGGTTGCTCAACGGATAAACAGCCTTGTCGTCATCTCCCGGTTCCCAGAACCATTCGTGACGGCCGTTATATCCTCTCAGCGGAGTGTCGGCCATGGCAGGTACCCAGTATTTGCCTTCCGGATCGCCATGAGCGAGCAGCTTGTTGTGATCCTGAACACCGTCGGTTGCATTGCTGTGACTGTATGGATAAGGGAAAGTGGACCAGCACGGATAACCCACTGTTCCGCTTTCAGAGCCTCCCCAACGGAGATCTGCCCGGCTGACATTATGATAGAAGAGACAATTGGGCTGATATTTGTTGACGATGGGTTCTACGTCCGGACCATGCCTTGGGGATCGTCTGCACCTCCGTCAAACCAGATCATGAAAAGCTCTCCATAACGGGTACAGAGTTCAGTAACCATTTTTTCGCACAGGTGTCTGTACCATGTCTGGCGGTTGCGGGCAAATTCGCCCTCTCCTTCCGCCTTGAAATTATGGATACCTAACAGAGAGTTCCATCGGATGCCAATATAAATACCTGGCTGTATACCATATTTGCGGCAGGAGTTGACAAAATCGCGGACGATATCGCCTTTTCCATCACGCCATTTGACGGCTTTCAGGCAGTAGGGGTTTACATCACTCTGCCAGAGACCGAATCCGGTTTCATGAGTTGCTGTAAGTATAGCAAATTTGGCACCGGCTGCTTTCGCTGCTTCGATCCACTGGTCTGTGTTCAGCTGGGTGGGGTTAAAGATGTTGTAGTCTTCAACGGGATTGATCCGGTTGTTCCCTTGTCCGTAAATCTGTCCGTCGAAAACGTGCAGGTCATAATGGAAGACTACTCCCAATTCGGCTTCATGCCATTTCCAGCTGATGCGGAGCCGGAACGGGCAGATTAGAGACATTTTGAGCCTGGCATATGGTTGTGGTTAACAAAGCCAGAAGGATACAAGTCTGTTTGATTCTGGAAAAGATGCTTCTTTCTTTCATATTTTCATAAGGTAAAAATTGAGTATTCAAAGATACTTCTTTAAAAAGTAAAAAATGAATATTCCCGGTCTTTTTTGTTCATGTCAGATCAGGATATTCATAAAAAAGCTGGAGAACGTTCCCAAAAGTTTGGGATTGCTCTCCAGCTCGTGTCATGACTATATAGGTTTAATCCCCTTCCGGTAAACTGTTTGTTTCAATTTTCCAGCCCGGATTCTGGTAAATTACAGAGGTTGTATAGTCAGATGAACCTTCTTCTGCGGTTGTCAGACGGAAATGATCGAAGGCTATCGGGTTCAAATACTTATTGGGGTTCCAATTGTATCCGTTGAATGCGATGTTGTTGGTCAGAACCCGGTAAGGCATCATGTAAACTCCGTCAGCTTTGGCTGACACATTTGAATCTTCAGCTCCGCTTTCTTTCAGTGCAATGACGTTGAGGGGTGCATCAAAATTACTTCCATTGAGTCCGGCGTCGGGAGTAGCATAGCGCTTGTAGTTTTCATCCCACAGATTGAATCCTTGTACGTGATAGTTTTGCATCATATCAAGAGATCTCCATCGTTTCAGGTCTTCAAAGCGCAATCCTTCTGCAGCCAGTTCAATGCGCCGTTCGCGTCTTATATTATATAAGGTGGAACTTACCAGATTTTCTCCTGAGTAACGTGCCAGATCGTTTTCTTTTGTTACGTCTGTCAGATCAATGGTATGCTGGATTGTATTGGGGGCAATGCCTCCGCGGGTTCGGAGAGCTTCCCAGTATTTCATGCTGTTGGCGTCCAGGTTTCCATTGTTCAGTTCACAGTCTGCTTCCATATAATTCAGGTAAGCTTCTGCTGCCCGGAATACAACACTGGCTGTTGTAGCAGGAAGAGTAGGTCCCTGTTCCGGATCTGTTGTTAATCCTTTTTTGATGGAATAGCCCGTTGGACATCTGTTTTCGGAAATTTCGGTAATCGGAGCCCGATAGTAATAACCTGCTTTATCGATTTTAGCTTCGGTCATTGTGGCAGAGGTAGTTAGCAGATCACCCGGAATAAGAACATTATCCAGCAGTCTGGGATCTCTTCCATAAGCAACATTTTCGTAAGTTTTGTCACCCTGATAGTCGCTGGAAGCATAGATGGGGGTACCATCCTGCATCAGGAATGATTCTACCATACTCCGGGTAAATCCGGAGTTTCCGCCTCCGTTACGCTGGATATATCCGACAACAAAGTGATTGACAGCCGGTGTCATGGTTCCGTCATATTGTTTCCATAACAGAGCTTCTGTGGAACTGCTCAGACTCTGGCTGTTGAATAACTTTGAATAGCTGGCATCCAGTGCATGGTTGTCTGCTACAATTTGCGCGGCCTCTTTAGCTTGTGTCAGGAAATAGTTGATTTCTTCTTCAATATTGATTGTGAAATCTTTCAGGTAATCTTTGTCTGCTCCTGGCCATCCCGGTCCTCCCGGAACCCGGTTGGTCCCTTTATGATACTTTTCCCAGGTACCTTCAAATAAAGCAATATGACTTTTAAGTAACGCAGCACAGTCTTTGGTCAACCGGTTAGTCATGGGAGGAGTGGCACTCATGTAATGGTAGGCTGAGTCCAGATCTGAAATGATAAAGCGGGCAACTTCGTTTCGGGGACGTCTTTTGCTGGCTTCCCGTACGGCGTCATAATTGTCTGCAATCATTTCCTTGATAATGGGAAAATCGCCCAGGGAGATCAATTTTTCGGCATAGATATAAGCCGGAAGAAGTACATTTCACCCAGATAGTGATTGTTGTTTGCAGAATTTTCAATCTCTCCGTTTTCCAGACGGGGACGGACTGTGTTTATGAAATAGTTGGCTGTACGGATATTGCCGAAGTCCCAGTCTCCTCCGTTTTGTGCCACGCGGGTTTGACCTTTCACAAACAGATCATTGGGAGATGATCCGGCCTGATTGTCACTGTCGTTGTCGTCATCGAACGTACCCAGGCATATCCGGCATGTACAGGGAATATTCCATACATGTTGGCTGTGTAGGCAGACAAGTCATTTTCGTTGAACAGATATTGGGATGTCGGCACAGAGTCCAGTGGTTCTCTGTCTAAGAAGTCGTTACAGGAGCTGCTGGCTAAGGCTATAAATCCAATTGCCAGAATATACAGTTGTTTTTTCATACGTTCGTTGGTTAAAGGGTAAGATTAAGACCGAAAGAGAATGTTTGGGACAAAGGATAGTTTTTCCGCTTGACCATTCGTTGGCTGCTGTTGCTTCGGGGTCAAACATACCGGCAATGCTGTAAGGGTAAACAGGTTTTCGCCACTGAAAAATACGCGCAGTCTGTCAACATGCAGTTTGTTTGTCCATTCTTGAGGGAAAGTGTAACCGATCTGCAGGTTTTTCATACGCATATATGCAGCATTTTGCAAATAGCGGGTCTGGGTATATTTGTTCTTGTTTCCTTTGTCTCCGATATAAGCTTTCGGATAATAGGAATCTACATTGGGACTGAATACGGAACTTGTGTTTTCCGGACGGAAATAATCCAGGTGCTGTTTCAAGCCTGTAGACTGCCATTCGCCGCCGTCTCCACCCCAGAACAAAGGACCGCTTACCCACAAATCACGTTTCATGACACCCTGGAAGAACATTTGAACGTCGAATCCTTTCCAGTTGGCTCCTAAGGTTAAGCCGAAGCGGAACCGGGGGGTACTGTTTCCGATTACTTTGAGGTCTCCGTGATTTCCCAAAGTGTTGTTTCCGTTGTCGATGACACCATCGCCATTCAGATCCTTGTACATGATATCTCCGGCTCCCCATTCAGAACCTAATTTGCTTTGGTCGTGAGTACTCAGCCAGTTGTTCATTTCTTCATCTGATTTGGCTATTCCGGCCGTTTCATATCCCCAGATTTCTCCTAATACCATGCCGTTGTAGTAAGTATTCAATGACATGGATTCATTCGGATATTTGGTTACTTTAACCCGGTTATCAGACAGGTTGAAACCTACGTTGTAGTTGACTTTTCCGATACGGTCTTGCCAGTTGATCTGCAAATCCCATCCTCGGTTGTCAAGTGTTGCATTGTTGGTGTTCGGTAAACTGATACCTAATGCCGCTCCGATTTCAGCAGGAGGACCTACATATCTCTGTCTGCCGGATATAGTATTCGAAATATCCGTCAGCCGGTTGTTGAAGAATCCAAAGTCAAGTCCGAAGTTGGTATTGTAAACCTTTTCCCAAGTTAACGTACTGCTGACAACTCCCGGAGCACCGGCTACGGTAGGACGGACACCATTCATCAGCCATCCGCCTCCGTTGGCTGTCACACTTTGTGAAAGGTAGAACGGATAGTATGAACTTGTGTTCTGATTTCCCAGCATACCCCATGAAACGCGAGGCTTGAGGATATTGATGATATGACTGATGGGCTGGAAGAATGATTCGCGTGCTGCATTCCATCCTAAAGAAAACGAGGGGAATACATTCCAGCGTTGATCACGTAGGAATCGTGAAGATCCATCATAGCGGATGTTGAATTCAGCCAGATAACGGTCGTCATAATTGTAATTGATTCGTCCGAAGAAACCGGCAGTAGCCCAGTCGTATACATAAGCATTGTTTATTTTGTCTTCGCCTACAGATGCACTGATTTCTGGAATGGAAGGAGTGATCACGTTATCACGTTGTGCCGATAAATCACGGTATTTGTTTTCTTCTGTGTTCATACCGGCCATGAATTTCAGATTATGTTTGTTTAAATCCAGAGTATAATCTGTATAAATGGATGTGGTATAGAAGTTTGTATTTGAAAACGAACTGCGTGCAAAGGTTGCTCCGGGGGAATAATCACCGGCAAAGGCCATTGCTACCGGTTGATTGTCTATGTTGTACTCATAAATAGCATTCAGGTTGGTCTACTGGTTTTCATTGATGATTCTCAGACCTCCTTCCACGTAGATATTCCAGTTTTTCAGTGGATGGAGAACCAATTGTCCTTGCAGGTAAATATTATCATTGTGAGTTTTTGCACGACCGCCTTCTGTCAATTGGGCAAGTTTTCCATTGCGCATGTAGTGGCCGTTAGGATCTTTGAATGGCATCATAGGCCACATGCGGGCAATGTCATGATAAAGCAGTCCTCCCATATCGGAGTACAAAGGATTATCCAGATCAAAGCGAATAAACTTTGTATTGATGTTGAAATCAATATATTTGTTGATTTGCGTGTTGACTTTAGCTGTAAAGTTATAACGTTTCAGGTTGTCATTACCATAACGCAAATTACCGTTTTGGTTCAGATAGTTTCCTGATACATAATATTGCAGTTTCTCTGTTCCTCCATTCAGACTGATGTTGTGTTCATTGCTCCATGCCCATTTGAAATGCACTTTATACCAGTCCACATTGTCATTGGCCTTTTCGTGGAAATGCCAGTTCGTTCCGTTGGGAACAGTTGTGTCCGTGATTTTTCCGGCCATGTAATCCTGGATGCGTTGCATCGTTTCCTCAGTGAAAATGATCTGATTTCCCTGATTAACGGACATCTCATTGAAATAATTGGCAAAGCTGTAAGAGTCTAGCAGTTCCGGAAGGTTGGTCGGACCTGAATATCGGAAGTTATTGTTATAATTAACTTGCATTTTTCCGGCTTTACCTTTCTTTGTCGTAATCAGAATTACACCGAAGGCTGCACGTGATCCGTAAATGGATGATGAAGCGGCGTCTTTCAGAACCGAAATATTTTCAATATCATCCGGGTTCAGATTATTCATATTACCTTCAATACCGTCAATCAGGACCAGAGGGCTGGCGCTGGACCCTGTACCAATGGTTCCTGTACCGCGGATATTTACGTTCATGGATTGTCCCAACTGTCCTCCAAGATCAGAAGCAGAAAGGTTTAATCCGGGGACGGTTCCTTGCAGAGCCTGTCCGACCTGAGATACAGGACGGGATTCCAGGACCTTAGTGTCAACTGTAGAAACGGCTCCTGTCAGGTTAATCTTCTTTTGGGTACCGAATCCTACCACAACAACTTCGTCCAAAACTTTTGTGTCTTCCTGTAGTATTACATTCAGAGGGGAGCCATTCCAGACCATTTCAATGTCTTTGTATCCAATGTAGGAGATCTGGATGGTCGTTCCAGGAGTAATGTTGGAAAGGCTGAATTCTCCGTTCAGATCTGTGATCGTTCCATTGGTTGTTCCTTTGACCACAACCGAAGCACCGATGATGGTTTCACCGGAAGCATCTTTTACAATACCCGTACATGGATTGTTTTGTTGGATTTGCTCCACAACATCACGATGTGTGATACCGGCATGTGTCAGACTGGTGGGTAATCCTGCCAGTAGTAGTAACATGCTTACTGGTCGAATAGTTTTAAGCATAGTTTTTATGATTGTATTTTTGCTGTAGCAAATGAGAGTTTTCAGATCGGTAATCTCCTTCTGTTACAGCCGGTTTATAAAAAGTAGTGTCCGCAAAGATAGGTTTGCTCATTGATCTGGCAAGAATTATCTTATAAATTTACATTTTTTATTCGTTTAATGTTTTACAAATATCTTTTAATCAGATATTTATGTTCAGGATTATACCTTTTTTTTACCAATGGCTTATTTTTAGAGTTTTATGGGATATACCTTAGTTTATATAGAGGATGAAATGAAATATAAAAAGAGAAAAAGAACTTTTTTTATGATATTTCGACCAGTAAAGCGTAAATATGTAATGTTTCCAAAACCTTAAAAACTTGTTTTTTCGGATTATTTTTTTCATTTCATTGCTGATTGTATGAGATTCGCTACATTTGCAAAATGAAAGAATACGTTAATCTTGAAAAATAATCAATAGAATCATGAGAAAAACTTTTTTAGTATTAGGACTGATGGGTACTCTGTCCCTGGGAAGTGTTTATGCACAGGAATTTCATTTGCAGCCGACTCCTCAGGAATATCAGGCCGGTCAGGATTCGGTGATGGTTCCCGTGCAATATAGTCTTCAGGCTGAGACTGCTTTTCGTGAAACTCCTGCTTTTCATCTGTTGAATACTTTGTTCCCGAAAGGGGAAGGAAAGGATGGATTCCCTGTTTATGTAGGAGTGAAGGGGGATAAATCTGTCAAGAAATATGTCCGCCGGGTTCCCAAACAGGCAGAAGGATATTATTTAGGCATTGAGAAAGACCGTATCGTTATTGTCGGTGCCGATGAGCGTGGTGCCTATTATGGTGTGCAGACGCTGGCACAGCTGATGACATTGGGCAAGTTGCCTTTGGCAGAAGTGACCGACTATCCGATGTGCCTTATCGTGGAGTTGTAGAAGGCTTTTATGGTACTCCCTGGAGTCATGAAGCCCGTCTCCGTCAGCTGGAATTCTACGGACGCAACAAGATTGAATGTCTATTTGTATGGCCCGAAGGATGATCCTTATCACAGCACTCCGAACTGGCGCAAGCCTTATCCTGCAAAGGAGGCTTCCCAGCTGAAGGAACTGGTGGACAAGGCCAATGAAAATGGTGTAATATTTTACTGGGCTATTCATCCGGGACAGGACATCAAATGGAATGAAGAAGACCGTGACCTGCTGTTGAAGAAGTTTGAAAGTATGTATCAGTTGGGGGTACGTGCCTTTGCGGTGTTCTTCGATGACATTTCCGGCGAAGGAACCAAGGCTGAAAAGCAGGCTGAGTTGCTGAATTATCTGGATGATCATTTCGTGAAGGTGAAAGGCGATGTGGAACCGCTGGTCATGTGTCCTACGGAATATAACAAGTCGTGGTCGGACGTAAAAGGCGGATATCTGACTACGTTGGGTGATAAACTCAACAAAGGTATTCAGATCATGTGGACCGGTAACCGGGTCATTGCCTGCATCGATAAGGAATCAATGGATTTCATCAATCCTTTGCTGAAACGTAAGGCTTATATCTGGTGGAACTTCCCGGTGTCCGACTATGTACGTGATCATTTGCTGATGGGACCGGTTTATGGAAACGGTCTGGACATCAAGGATGATATGTCTGCCTTCGTTTCCAATCCGATGGAACGTGCTGAAGCTTCGAAGATTGCGTTGTACAGTGTGGCTGATTATGCTGGAATCTGGAGAAATATGACAGCAATGTTTCCTGGAAACGTGCTATCCGTGATCTGATGCCGAATCATGCTGCTTATCTGGAAACCTTTGCAGCCCATAACTCCGACCTCGGAGAAAACGGACACGGTTTCCGTCGGGATGAGTCTGTAGCCTTGCAGCCGGCACTGAAGTCTCTGCTTGCTGCTTATGAAAAGAATGGAGGAATGGATGAGGTGCATATAAGCAGGTGGCTGAAGAATGTGACAAGATCATTGTGCAGCCGACCGGTTGCTTGCTTCCAAAGAAAGCCGGGAACTGATTGAGGAAATCAAACCGTGGCTGATGCAGTTTAAACTGATCGGAGAATACGGACGTGAAGTGCTGAAGATGGTTCGTCTGCAGAAACAGGGAGGACAGGAGTTTGTTGCTGTACATGATCATGCCCAGGCTCTGCAAACCCTGATGTATGAAGTGGATGCTACTTATAACCAGAATCCTTATCAGCCGGGAGTGAAGGGCGGAAGCAAATACCTGCTACCCACCTTTAACAGTCTGTTTGAAACTTCTACTCAGCGTTATAATAAGGCTGCCGGTACGACATTGGATTCACGTGCGGTATATATGCCTTATACATTAAGCAGCAACGTCAAACAGCTGGCTCTGCTTCCGATGCGTCAGAAAGGTAAGGGAGGAAATGTCTCTCCGTCAAACGAGGTGATTATCTGGCAGGCCGGAGGTGAAGTTGCGGTAGCTATGGATTATGTCCGTACGCTGGAAAGCTTGCTGGTGGACCTGGGTACACAGGGAGCTGAAAAGAACTTCCGTCTGGAGATCAGTGCTGATGGAGTAAACTGGAAGACAGTTGACTTGCGTCCTGTGCAGGGCCGTACTTTGCTGAGTGCGGAAGTCAGCGGCATGAAAGTGCTGAAGATCCGTTTTACCAATGTTTCAGGCAGCGAACAGAAAAGTTTATTTCAAGCAGTTCCGTTTCGTTGAACAATAAAACTTACTGATAAAGTCAGCAGAAGCATTCTTTGCTTCTGCTGAATACAATCATTCTACCACCAGGCCGCTGCTCCGTTGGGATATCTCCGGCCTTCCACACCGATACTGATCGAACTGCTTTCGCCCAGTTTGAAGTTGACCATGCCTCCCAGCCGGTCGGGTGCGAAGTTAGGCAGGGGGTAATACGGGAAGGAACGGTCGGGCATCAGCGACTTGTTGCCGTAAGCGTAGAGACTGATCCGGTCGTTGACCTGAAAGGCTGCAACAGCGGCAATACCTACCTGCCGGTAGTTGATGAATCCCCAGTTCATGTTGCTGGCATAAACTCCTCCGGCCACACTGAAACGTTTGGTGAGAGGGAGCGCATACATAAAGGCGGCATCTTGTCCGAAGCCGGCTCCGGAAGGGGCGTATTTGCTGGGGCTGAAAGTTACGTGCAGTCCGATGGAAGCATTGAATCCCTGGTGAAGTTCCCAGCTTGCATAGCCGTAATCCAGCGGACTCAGTCCGTACATGCCGAAAGGCCGGTAAATACTGCTTTGGGGAACAGGGGAGGGAATACTGAATTTCGCACTGTCCGATTTCAAGGTATCCGGCAGTGGCTGTATGTTTGGTGATTCCATGATCTGCTTATCGGGCAGGGACGTTTCGGTCTGTGCCTGACAGAGAACCGGAAGAAAGGAGAGTGTCAACAAGAATGAAAGAAACTGTTTCATGGCATTTTTCTTTATTTCTCCAAAGATATGGAATATTTGGAGTTCCTGAATCAGTTGTTGACTCTTTTAATGAGAAATTTACTTTTCTTGCTATTTTCTGATCATCAGGAAAGACGGAATATTTTCGCTTTCCCTGATGATTTTTATGAGGTCATCAATGCTTTTTCTCCCGGATATTGGTTCTGTGTCCGTAGATAGTGACGGCTACGAAGCAGATGAAGGGAAGAATGAAAGACAGATTGACGGCCGGGAATCCACAGAAGCTGCCCATATCGATGATGGAAGCCTGTAACGGCGGAAGTACGGAGCGCGAGAATGGCCATAATCAGTCCGGCTGCACCAAACTTGGCATCATCGCCAGACCCTGGAGAGCAATACCGTAGATGGTGGGGAACATCAGTGACATGCTGGCAGAAACGCCTACCAGACAGTACATACCCCAGATGTTTTGCAGCGTGATTACTCCCACTGTGAATACGCAGGCTGCAATGGCCAGTGTTTTCAGCAACAGACCGGGATTCAGATACTTCAGCAGGAAGGTACAGATGAAACGGCTTACGCAGAACAGTCCCATGGCAATGATGTTATACTGCTGGGAGAGTACCTCTGCGTCCTGTTCTTCCATTCCCATTGAGGTAAATAAGTGAGTTCCATACTGAATGATGAAAGTCCAGCACATGATCTGTGCGCCGACATAGAAGAACTGGGTGATAACTCCTTCGCGGTAATGCTTGCGATGGAAGATGCGTTTCAGGGTCGGGACAAAGTCAATCTTGTGCGACTGATCCTTGTTGAGCGGCATTTTGGAAATCCGGATGACGATCAGCATCACTACGATGACAACACCTATGATGAGGTAGGGGCTGTCAGTGTCTGCAGGTCTGCATCCCGGATTGCTTCAAACTCACTGAGTGACAGTTGGGCTCGTTCAGCGGTATCCATCGGATGGAGCCGGTTCTGAATGAAGTTCATGGCTACAAACATACCCAGCAGGGAGCCGATCGGATTGAATGCCTGAGCCAGGTTCAGTCTGCGGGTAGCTGTTTCTTCGGTTCCCATGGAAAGGATGTAAGGATTACAGCTGGTTTCCAGGAACGAAAGTCCGCAGGTCAGGATGAAGTAGGCGATGAGGAAAGGATAATAGTTTCCCATCTTCATGGCCGGAAAGAAAAGAAAGGCTCCGAAGGCATATAGGCCCAGTCCGAGCATAACCCCGGCTTTATAGGAATATTTGCGGATGAACATGGCAGCAGGGAAGGCCATGGCAAAATAGCTCCGTAGAAAGCTACCTGTACCAGTGAGCCTTCTGTTACGCTCATGCGGAATATTTTGGAGAAAGCCTTGACCATCGGATTCGTGATATCATTGGCAAATCCCCAAAGCGCGAAACAGGTTGTGATCAGAATAAAGGGAAACACGTAGTTGATGTTTCCTTCTTTCAATATCGGTTGATTGTTTTTTTTCATGGCATGCGTTTTAGATTTCAGGATATATGAACTTCGTTTTTGTTTTTAATGGCTCCGCATGCCTGAGCCTGCATCAGAATGTTTCCGATGGCAGTTGCTTCTACGGGTCCGGCAATGACCGGAATGCCCAGAGCTTCCTCTGTCAGTCGGTTCAGCAACTGATTCTGGCATCCGCCGCCGATGATGTGTAACTGTTGGATCGGCTCCGGAAGGAGGCTGTTCAGCTGTTCGATTCCTTTTTTGTAACGGGCAGCCAGTGATTTCAGTACACACATCACATAGTCACCTTTCGTTACAGGAACTTCCTGATGGTGGCTGAGGCAATATTCGGCGATGGCTTTTTCCATATCAGCCGGATTGGTAAATACAGGATTGTCTACATTGATCGTGCCGGATATATGGCTTTCGGAAGCTTGCTGCAGCAAGGACCGTAGCTGGTGTCAGCTCCTGCCTCTTTCCACTGCTGCATCAGACGTTGCAGAATCCAGAGTCCTGTAATGTTCTGAAGGAACTTGATTTTTCCTCCGGTGCAGCCTTCGTTGGTGAATCCTGCCTGGCGTGCTTCTTCGCTCAAGATCGGTTCATCCAGTTCCACACCCAGCAAAGACCAGGTTCCTGAACTGAGGAATGCACATCGGGAGGCTTTTCCTTCCGGGAAAGGAACGGCAAAGACAGCGCTGGCAGTGTCATGCGAACCGACGGCAATTACTTGAGTATCGGCTGGCAGTCCTGTTTCTGCTGCAATGGAAGGAAGAATGTTTCCCCGTGAAGTTCCCGGCATGACAATCTCTCCGAACAGGTGTGACGGGAAGCCCATCCGTTTGATCAGTTCCCAGTTCCAGGAACGTTCTTTGGCAAGAATCAGTTCGGAAGTAGAGGCGATGCAATATTCATTGTTGGCGGTACCGGTCAGGAAGTAGCTGAACAGGTCGGGAGTAAAAAGCAGTTTGTCTGCACATTCCAGCAGGTCCGGACATTCCTTTTTCATGGCATAGAGCTGAAAGAGGGAATTGATGGGCATCACCTGAATGCCGCTTTCCCGGTAATGTTCGATGGTGACAAGGTTTTGAATACTTCTTCCGGAGCCCCTTCTGTATACGGGTCACGGTAGCAGCGGGGATTTCCCAGCAGATTTCCTGCACGGTCCAGCAGTCCGAAATCCACTCCCCAGGTGTCAATACCGATACTGGTGACATGATAGCCTTTTTGTACGGCAAGGCGGATGCCGTTTTTCATTTCTTCGAATAAGGACAGAAAGTCCCAATAGATATGGTTCCCCATCTTGATCTGTCGGTTGGAGAAACGGTAGATCTCGTCCAGATGCAGTTGTCCGCCGGTAATTTGTCCGGCAATGACGCGTCCGCTTCCTCCACCGAAATCGATGGCCAGATAAGTGTTGTTCATGATAGGATAATGGTTTTGGTCGGTTATAAAAACAATCCGGAGGATGTGTCAGTCTTGTTTCCTTTCTGGCGCATCCTCCGTTTTGTTCAGTCAGGTATTATTTGGTCTTCTTTCCCAGTACGTAGATATCCAGGTCTTCAATTTCCTGTGGTGTGAGTACAGAATAGTCTCCATGCGACTGCACAATGATGCGGCAGGCCATTTCGAAGAACATGGCTCTTTCGAATACCTGATCGAAGTTGCTTCCGCATACCACCTGTCCGTGATTGGTCAGGAGGATTGAATTGTGATCCTTCATGGCTTCTACTACGGCATGAGCCAGTTCGGGAGATCCCGGTCTGTAGTAAGGAATGACAGGGATTTCGCGTCCTACGTGGCAGGGAACTTCAGCCGTTACGTTAAAGTTGGTCGGCTTCTTGTTCATACATGCTACGGCAGTGGCATATTCTGACTGGAAGTGCAGCACTACATTCACATCGGGACGTTCGCGGAGAATGCCAGGTGGAAACCGCTTTCCATAGACGGTTTCACGCCATTCTTCACTTCACCGGTCGCAATGTTGCAGATGGATACTTTTTCTGCCTGCAAAGAGGGAACCCATGAACCGGTACCTGAAACCAGAGCTTCTTCGCCGATTCTCCAGGAAAGGTTTCCGCTGCTGCAGATGGTCAGTCTGGCATCTCCCACGCGGTGGGCCTGAGCCAGGAATTCTTGGATATGTTCGTTTGTGATCATAATACTTTCTGATAGAGATTAAGAATGATTTCTTTGTTTACTTCGCGCGGGTTACCGGGGGTGCAGACATCTGCAAAGGCAGCGTCGGCCAGCCGGTCCAGATCTTTTTCCTGGATGCCCAGTTCCGACAGATGCTGGGAATACCTACACG
>ENA-OQHA01000553-OQHA01000553.1-human-gut-metagenome-genome-assembly--contig:-NODE-553-length-18248-cov-4.594835_pt1 | contig 18248 bp, 25 predicted proteins | sample MGYA00242558_ERZ504707 | MGnify/ENA primary metagenome ERZ504707 (study PRJEB26092, sample SAMD00036197) | human gut metagenome | host: Homo sapiens | study: EMG produced TPA metagenomics assembly of...
GACCCGGCCCTGCGCAAGGCGCTGGCCGCTCTGCCCGGTGACCTGACCGTGTTCATCGTGAGCCAGCGTGCCGCCAGCCTGCAGCACGCCGACCAGATCATTGTGCTGGATGACGGCAGGATGGTGGGTCTGGGCAGGCACGCCGATCTGCTGAAGACCTGCCCCGTTTACGAGGAGATCTACGCCAGCCAGTTCAAGAAAGGGGATGCGCAGAAATGAGTGCAAAAGCAAAGAGTAAGCTGACCCCGGAACAGCGCAACGCAACGCTTCGGCGGGTGCTGGAAAAGATCCGCCCTTACGGCTTTTTTGTGGTGTGCAGCCTGATCGTGGCCGCTGTGAGCGTGGCTGCCCAGCTGTATATTCCCATCCTCTGCGGCAGTGCCATTGATATGATGCTGGGCAAGGGAAATGTGGACTTCAACGGTGTTCTGCGCATCGTGGCGGAGATCGTGATCGTGGCCGTAGTGGCTGCATTTGCCCAGTGGCTGCTGAGTGTCTGCAACAACCGCATCACCTTCTCGGTCAGCCGGGACCTGCGCAACGCCGCGCTCCGTAAGATCCAGACCCTGCCGCTCTCTTATCTGGACAGCCACCCCTCCGGCGATATCGTCAGCCGCATGGTCGCCGATGTGGACACCTTTGCGGACGGCCTGCTCATGGGCTTTACCCAGCTGTTCAGCGGCGTGCTGACCATCCTTGGTACCCTGCTGTTCATGCTCAGTGAGAATGTGCCCATCACGCTGGTGGTGGTCTGCATCACCCCGCTGAGCCTGGTGGTGGCAAGCTTCCTTGCCAAGCGTAGCTACAAGTATTTCCAGGGCCAGAGCACCGTGCGCGGTGAGCAGACCGCCCTGGTCAACGAGATGATCGAGGGGCAGAAAGTCGTGCAGGCCTTTGGCCATGAGGCCGAGAGCCTTGCCGCCTTTGACGAGGTGAATGGCCGCCTGCAGAGCGTGAGCCTGAAGGCCATCTTCTTCTCCAGCATGACCAACCCCGCTACCCGCTTTGTGAACAACATCGTTTATGCAGGTGTCGGTCTGGTGGGTGCCGTTTACGCTGTGGCGGGCGGCATCACCATCGGCCAGCTGAGCATCTTCCTGAACTATGCCAACCAGTACACCAAGCCCTTCAACGAGATCTCCGGCGTGGTCACCGAGCTGCAGAACGCACTGGCCTGCGCGGCCCGTGTGTTCGAGCTGCTGGATGCCGAGGACCAGGTGCCCGAGGCGGAGAACGCCAAGGTGCTGGAGACCGACGGCCATGTGGAGCTGAAGGACGTTTCCTTCCGCTACCTGCCGGACCGCCCCCTCATCGAGGGCCTGGATCTGGATGTGAAGCCCGGCCAGCGCATCGCCATCGTCGGCCCCACCGGCTGCGGCAAGACCACCCTCATCAACCTGCTCATGCGGTTCTACGATGTCAACGGCGGCTCCATTGAGGTGGCCGGGAACGATATCCGCAGCCTGACCCGCGCCTCCCTGCGCGGCAGCTACGGCATGGTGCTGCAGGAGACCTGGCTGCGTGCCGGTACTGTGCGGGAGAACATTGCCTACGGCAAGCCCGATGCCACTGAGGAAGAGATCGTTGCCGCCGCCAAAGCGGCCCACGCCGACAGCTTCATCCGCCGCCTGCCCAAGGGTTACGATACCGTCATTGCTGAGGACGGCGGCAACATCAGTCAGGGTCAGAAGCAGCTGCTCTGCATCGCCCGCGTGATGCTCTGCCTGCCCCCCATGCTGATTTTGGACGAGGCGACCTCCTCCATCGACACCCGCACCGAGGTGCGCATCCAGGCTGCCTTTGCCCGGATGATGCAGGGCCGCACCAGCTTTATCGTGGCCCACCGCCTGTCCACCATCCGTGAGGCCGATGTCATCCTTGTGATGAAGGATGGCCACATCGTGGAGCAGGGCGACCACGACACCCTGCTGGCGCAGGGCGCTTCTATGCCAAGCTCTATAACAGCCAGTTCGAGGGCGTGGAGACCTGAAAAACCAAAATGGGAGATGTCGGTACACGGCATCTCCCATTTTTATGCGATGGTTTCCAGCACCGGTTCCTCCGGCGGGGGAAGCAGGGTGGAGTGGGCTTCCACGAACTCTGCCGCCCGCTGGCTGGCGATGCCCTGCCGCACCTTGCGGAAATCGTTGGCAGGGAAGGTGCGCTCACCCTTCCAGTGTGCCAGTGCGGCCTCCACCTCGCATCGGTGGGCCAGAGGTGTTCCCGCTCGGCCACCATCAGAAGGCCCAGACTGCCCCGCAGCTTCTGCTCTGCCTGTGCGTGGAGCTCAGTGCGGAACTGTTCCACAGTCTGGCCCCGCACTTTGAGGTACTGGTCAAAGTTGACGTTGTTGGCCTGCAGCCGCAGGTTGAAGTTCCGCTGTTCAGCAAAATAGTTGCCAGAGACCAGGTCCTTGGGCAGGGTGCCCTTGACACAGCCGCCCAGCTGGAAGATAAGCTCCCGGCGGGCCAGTGCCTTGGCCTGCGCACAGCGCTGGGCATAGAGCTCCCGTGCAACCTGCTGGCGCAGGGCCGCCTTGCCTGCGGCATCGGCGGCGCGGTCTTCATCACCGTGCCGAGTGTTCACTTCCAACTCAATGCTCACCTGCCGGATGGGCCGGGGCTGGATGGCTGGGTGAAGCCGGTGTAACGTTCCAGCTCCAGCGGCGGCAGGCAGTAGAACTCTGCCCCCGCCCGGAAGCCCTCGGCCCGGTTGACGGCCAGCAACTCAAAATCCGGATCGGTCACGGGCACCAGATGCTCTTTTTCCACAAGCTCCTGATATAATGTGGAAAAACCGGTCAGGATAGCCCGGTTCACGGCGGCGGTCAGCAGGTCCTCTTCCGTCTGCGGCGGGTTCTCTGTGGCCTGCTCGGCCTGAATGGACGCTTCCAGCTCTTCGGCGCTGGCGGAGAATACCACCCGGCAGTCCCCGGGCTGGGGCATTCCTACATGTTCCAATACCATTGCGGTGACCTCCTTTCAGCGGCTAAAGCTGACCATCAGTGCCAGCAGCACAACGGCCAGACAGAAATAGAGGATCTCGGCCCCCAGAACGGAGCGGTCGCCCTCCACATACATCTTCTCGGGATCTTCGGGGTCGTAGTACAGCGTGACCGTTTCCCCGCTGGCAAAGCCCTTGCCCTTGGCGGCTTTGGGGTAGTGCAGGCGGTGGCTGCCGCCCTCGGTCTCGAACTCAAGCAGATAAGCCGCGCCGTCCCGGCTCTGAACGGTGCCGGCCACCCGGGCCTCCACACGCTGGCCCTTCTGCTGTAAGCGGCGGCGCTGCTGCACACTGCGCAGGCCCATGTAGAACATGATGCCCGCGCCGATGATGAAGATCAGAACATTGAACATTCGGTTTCCCTCATTCCGTCATTACTCGCCCGGCGGCATACAGGCCGGACGGTCAGCTTTTATTGTACCATATTCCGGCCCAAATGCCCCTGTACGGAGTGCCCGAAATTTAGAACATTTTTTTGTCGAACAATTTTGAAAATAGTGCTTGACTTTTCTTGTGGCTGTGGTATAATAACTAACGTTCCGAGCCGAACGGCCCGCGAACAAAACAGAATATGCGGATATGGCGGAATTGGCAGACGCGTTAGATTCAGGTTCTAATCGGGGCAACTCGGTGGAGGTTCAAGTCCTCTTATCCGCACCAAACAATGAAAATCCGAACCTTTTCTCGATAGGAGAAGGGTTCGGATTTTTTGTTTTCTTTGGAAACGAAAACAAGGGCTCTTCCCTGACGGCTGTGTGTCCGAAACCTTATCAGAAAAAAGACCGCGTCACAAAGGTCACAACTGTAAAGGTGCCGTAAGGCGGAAAGGACATAAACATGAAGTACGATGCAAGAGCTTGCCATTTCAACATGGACACCGGCTGTGTGGAACTACTGCTCCGGGATGGGCGCAAAATTTCCATTGACTGCACCGGGGTCGAGGATGCGTTGGACGTGACCATGGCCCAGAGGTCAGAGTTAGACTACCTCATCTACAATGACCCACTGGGCTATGCCGATTTGATTTTGAACGGCAATCCGAAGGAATATTTGAAAAACGTAACCGAGAGCCATGGCTTAGAAGATTAAGAATAGCAAAACAGGGCGTATCTCTTTTTATGGGATGCGCCCTGTTCTTTTATGCCTGTTTTTTCTGTGCTTCTGCAAACATCCGGGCAATCTCCGTGCCGGATTCCTGCATTCCACGATTCATCCACTCATGTACCCAGCCATATAGCATATAACCGATGGCAGAATTCAGATAAGCCAACCCGTTGGGAATCTCCGGCGAACGGTCAAAATAGCGAGGATCGTTTCCAGCATGATATTGGAAAGCCCTGCATGGTACAATGCAAGGTAAAATTCAGCATGGTCCTTGTAAAAATCCAGCAAACTGACGAGCCATAGATTATCCTGACCCGGTGTGCCATCAGGATGCTCATGGTCAAAATTTGTCTTCCATTCATTGGTCAGACGCACAGACTCCTGCTGTAATACGTCCTCTTTGCTTGCGAAATTACGGTAAAAAGATGCCCGCCCAACACCGGCAGCATCCACCAGCGCCTGAATGCTGATGGACGCAAAGTCCTGTGTGTGCATCAATTCCAGCAGCGCAGACAGAATGTGCTGCCGCACATAGGTGTTCTTTTCCTGATTGTTCATGTTCTTCATGGGATGATACAAACGCCCTTCTTTGTCTCATTTTGGCTGAGACGATTGACTCAGCACTGTTTTGATGATACACTCGTCCCATCGAAAAGTCAAGAAGAAAGGAGTTCACAATGAATTTGACGAAAAAGCGATTGTTGATTTTGTTCATCGTCATCATTTTCGGAGCAGTCTTAGGGCGGCTGGCTGTTCGCGCTGGGCTGAATCTGCTGCTGGGCGGCACGCTGTTTGGAGGGAATATTCTGTGAAAACGCTGAAATGGGGATTGCTCTATACTGCTGCGTTTCTTGCGGCTTTTGTCGGCTCTGCTTTGCTCAAAATGAACAGCGACCCGACCACGGCAAATACAACACCCGTTGGGATGAAACAGTTGGCAAGGTGTACACCGACTTGCCTTATGGAGAGGGTGCCGCCAACAAGTTTGATCTTTATGTACCGGCAGACAAAAGTCAAGATGCATACGGTCTTGTGGTCTATCTCCACGCCGGTGGGTTTACCAGCGGAGACAAAGCTGGTGATGCCGAGATGCTGGAATGGCTGTGCAGCAAAGGCTATGTGGCGGCAGGGATCAACTACACATTGTTTACGGAAGAAAACCCGGATGCCAGCGTATACAGCCAGTCGGAGGAGATCAAAGCGGCCATGCCCTCTGTGGTTGCAGCAGCCGAAAAACTGGGGTATAAACTTGACCGGATGGCTATTTCCGGCGGCAGCGCAGGCGGATGCCTTGCGCTGATCTATGCCTACCGGGATGCCGACACCTCGCCGCTTCCGGTCAAAATGGTATTTGAAGCAGTCGGCCCCGGCAGCTTTCATGTGGAGGATTGGGGCATCTTCGGTCTCGACCAAAGCCCGGAGGCCGCCGCAGGACTGTTCAGTGTAATGTCCGGTCAGGCGCTGACCCCGGAAGATATCACATCCGGTGCCTATCTAGACGCAGTCAAACCGATCTCTGCTGACCGCTGGGTCACAAAGGATACGGTGCCCTCTGTCCTCTGCTACGGCGCACACGACAAGATGCAGCCCTTTGCCGCATCTAACCGTTGGTCGCCGCACTGGAAAAGAACGGAGTAGATTACCGGTATTTCGTAGCGAAGCATTCCGGCCATGGGTTGCAAAACGACAATAAGGTCTATATGGAGTATCTGGATGCCGTAGTGGAATATCTGGACAAGTACATGAAGGACTGACCTTGTGTAAAGGATAACCGTTCAGGAGGCTGCCATGCAAAAGAAAGATCTTCTGGTCGTGGCAATTATCGTGATTGCCGCCATCGTTTTGGGGGCAATATGCGGAAAGCTGCTATTGGATAACATCATATGAGACGGAAAGCAAAAATAATCGTGTACACCGGAATATTTGTTCTGGTGTTTCTTGCTGCTGCACTGGCAAGGGTCTATCTGCTGGGAAGTGCACCGGAACGACTGGTAAAATCGCTGGGGCAGGATCTGACCGGCACGGTTTTCAGAGATCAGAACTACGAAAACGAGAACGGAAACCGGTACGACCTTTATATTCCCGCCGGACTGGACAGGATGCAGGATCAGAATCTGATCCTCTATATCCACGGGGGAAGCTTCAATTCCGGTTCAAAAGCTGACGGTGAAACATGGTGCAGATACTATGCTGCACAGGGGTACATTACCGCTTCCGTGGATTACACCTTGCAGATGCACGGAAAAGATGCGTCCATTTATCAGATGAACAAAGAAATCGAAAACGCAGTTCGGGCAATTCGGCAAAGGACGGAGGAACTGGGGTATCATATTGCAGGAATGGCTCCGTTTGGGGTGTCCGCAGGCGGGACCTTGGCGATGAATCTGGCTTATAGTGGAAATTCTGCGATCCCGGTCAGATTTGTTTTCCAAGTGGCTGCCCCCACATACTTTGAGCCGTCCGAGTGGCCCCTGCTCATGAAGGTGGACAAACTCACATCGGCGCACGACTTCTGCAGGATGATGACCGGAAAGGAATTGGAGGATTATACACAGGAGATTCGGAAAATCTCTCCGGCAGGCATCGTGAAGGATGATTCTGTGCCGTCGTTGATCGCCTATGGTCGAATCGATCATTGTGTCCCTGTGAACCAAAAATATTATCTAATGGGAGCGTACATTCTGCACAACGTTCCATACGACTATATTGAATTTCCGAAGTCTAACCATGGGATGTATAATGATCCGGATAAGCTGCAGGAATTTCTGGAAAAGTCTTTGGAATATGCCGAGCGTTATTTCACCGATTGATCCGCATGGGCTGAGGAGGAATTGTGTCAATTTGACACAATTCCTCCTCGTCCGTTCTAAGCAGGGTTTGGGGCAGGCACGCCCCAACAAGATCACATCAAAACTCGCTAGAGTTTGAGAAGTGAAGTCCCGATGGAGCACAAGATTTTCAAGAATTGAAAATTTGTGGCCACGGGACGGTTCTTGCCCTCTACCGCTGCGCTCAAAACGCTTCATCAACAAATGTTTCCGAATTGTTAAGACGCAAAAATAAGTAGAGAGTTCCGCTGCTCGTGTATGTTGATCGCCGTTTGCTCCGAACGAAGTTCCTGCCCCTGTTTTGCAGCGGCGTTGGCCGAAAAGCCGGTATCACGCTCGGACGGCTCATGAAATTCTCAAGGTACGGCTTCCCCAAAAAGAAAATACCGCCCACGCAGTACAGGCGAAGGATTTTGTCGGGTGAAACAGACGGCAAAATGATCGGGTGTGTTGCGGGGCGGTAAATCTTCGCAGGAAATAAAACCGCACAGAATCGTTTCTTTACAGAAATCGCTGTGGATTTGTTGGGAATGATAACATAAGTATTGATGTGTGTCAACACTTCAGGATAATGAATACATCAGATGAATGAAACACACAAAGTACAAGCAAAAGCAAAGCAATGTTTTAGGAGAATGTTTTAATTTTCGCAGTTCAGGCGGACTTGGACGGTAAACACACCGTCTTTCTTTTTCGTATAGAAGTCACCATGGTTCTCCTGAACGATACGATTTATATTTTTTAGTCCGTAACCGTGATACTCTCCGATGCGGATTCCGCGAGAAGTATCACTGTATGGGTTTTCCAGCCGATAGAAGAGGCTTCGATACTGCTTGCGCAGCTGTAGATGAATGATTCTCTGTTCCGCTGGCAGGTCGCAACAGGCTTCGATGGCATTGTCAAATGTGTTTCCGATAATGATGCTCAAAGACAACGATGAGATCGTCAGGACTTCAGGAATCGTCACATCCAGTTTGACGTTGATGTTATTCCTTTCCGCAATTCGTAAGTAATAATTCAAAAGAGCATCAACAACAGGATTTCCGACCGCAGAAATATTTGTGGAACGCTCGAAAACATCCGTGGCAGCCTGCGCAATCTTGTGAAGTTCTTCGGTATCACCGTGTTCTGCAACTGCCTGCATCGCCAGGATGTATTTCTTCACATCATGCCGCAGAGAACGGACTTCTTCCTGGCGTTCTTTGAGCTGCTGGTAGTATTCCATTTGAAGATTGTACTGCTGTTCGTTGAACTTAACTTTGAATTTTTCCAGTTCATTTTCCCGGAGAGCTTCCACATAGAACACGATCAGGATGTTTATAAGGAGAAGCACCGCCATAAGACCGACCATATAATCCGGGAAATACTCATCCACAGCATGATACTGTGCCACATAACAGACAGCAATACTTGCGATTTGAATCGCAATGATCGGCAGCAGCCATAGGATACGCAGAGCATTTCCTTTTCGGCTGAAAAAATGTGAGATCAGGACTACGAGTGGAATTTGAATCAGGTTTGAAAAAACAACATAGACCAACCGTGCTGCCCCAGCCTGCATTAGAATGTCGGTATCCGGGATACGCAGCCCAATCAGAAGCATTGCAAGCACTTCCACCAAAGCAATCAGTGTGAAGAAAGCTCCGCTTGCAAAAACCGCCTGCCACGGTCGAACCTCATAGAACAGCAATGCAAGGAAAAATCCGCCAACTAAAAGATAGATCGTGCGCTGCGTCACCCAATCCGGGAATAAACTCAAAGCACACTGCCCAGCAATCAAGAGTGCAACATAGGCATAGAACCACCTTGAGACGGGCTCCTTTTTGGGAAACAGCCGACCGATAAAAAGCAGCAACAGGGCAATGTTGGCAAAGCTCCCTGCAAACTCAACGAAATAATAAAGCATCATCTTCCCAAATAAGCGTTGAAGATCTGATTGAACTCCTGACGCTTCCTCCTGCTGATCGGCAGCTGATGTCCGCTGGAAAGAAAAACAGCGGTTCCCGTAGCGTAAACAATGTGTTCCATGTTGACGAGATAACTTTTGTGTGGTGACACAAAGCACCGTTTGGGAAGCTGCTCCAAGGCTTCAGGAATGCTCATTCGCAATGTAAGGTCTTGCTCCTTGCAGTGAATCAGAACTTTATGTCCGTGGCTTTCCAGAAAGTAAATGTCCGATGTTTCCAAGGACATGGTAACACCATCGTATTCGATCGTGAAATGTTTGGAGTTCAGTTCCTGAAGGACGGCATCCATTGCCGCAGCGAACAGCGTCTGATCCAAAGGTTTGACAAGGTAGCGGAATGCAATGCCATATCCCTGCACAGCGTACTCATGCCGCTTCGTGACAAATACCACCAAAGGATGCTTCTCCATCTGAATCAAAGACTGCGCCAGCTGAAAACCGTTGGATGGCATCTCGATATCGAGAAGAAGCAGATCAAAGGATTTCTTCTGCATTTGCAATTCGCTCAGAAGTTCGTTTCCATCCATGTAAGTTTCAATGTCAAAGCAGCCTTGCACATCGTACTGCTGGACGCTTTGAACAATGCCATCAAGGTCTGATTTCTCATCATCGCAGACTGCAACGTGGTACTTCAGCATTTCGACAACCTCCACAAAATAATGTCCTGCTACTATTATAGACTGTGCAAAGGCTCCTTACAAGTAGCCTGACCTACCACTTTTGTCACCAGAACGACCAGTTTTGCCAAACCTCTTGATTTTGCTGAAATTTATGATACAGTGAAGCAAATCAGAAGATAAGGTGGCGCAACTGCAATGTGGGAACGCACGCTGTCTCAAAAATCAGTCCGTCTTTTCTGCGAGCAAAAAGTGATAGATGAAGCAAAGGCGGATGCGTATGTCTATGGGTACGAGTTGCTCATATCATCTGTTGTGAGCGTTCTGCTTGTTGTTTTAATCGCTGTTGTGTGTGGTGATGTGCGGTACGCACTTTCATTTTTGATTGGGTTTATCCCACAGCGAATCTACATTGGCGGATACCATGCAACATCGCACACCAGATGCTATTTGGCATTCTCCGGACTGGCACTTATCTGCATTTTGCTAAGTAAGGCAATCGCAGCAAATCACCTTTTCCGTATCCTGACAACAGTAGCTCTTTTGGGCATCTCTATCTTTCTCTCACCTATCGAAGCAAAGAATAAGCCTTTAAGTGAAAAGAAGCGGTCAAGTTACAAGATGGTCGCATCTGTTCTTTCGTCAATAGATTTCCTGCTTGCCATTTTTAACGTGCTTCCGTATACACGTCATGTAGTTTGCTACTATCTCTCCAAATGGGTATTGATTGTATTCTCAACAATTCCTTTGGTTCAACAAAAATTTAATGCCAACTTTTGTAGATAGGGAGGTGATAACATGAAAAAAACAAATGGGTGCTGCTTCTTATCGCTTTTGTTGCATTTTTGGTATTGGTTTATTTTATTGGTGCTTGCCTTAATGCAACGGCAGAGGCATTGACAATTATTTCGCTCTGCATCGGCATACTGGTCATTTATTTAGTCGTAAAAGCAATCAAATCAAAATAAGGAAAGGAAAATGTGATCATGAGTAATAGCTACTATACCCATTGCTATCATGATATTTTGTATTCGTATGATTCCGGTGGACACCTTATGGATACTACAAAATCGTACCATCAAGCTGTGGGAGGCTAAGAATGAAAAAAGGCAAAAGCAACTTTTTTCTTATTGCTCCTTTTGCCCTTTGGGGCTGCATTTCAGTATGGACTAGTAATCTTGTCCGATTGACAGATAAAAGCGCAGTACCTTATGCTTGGGCTTCTTTGTTTTTCTCATATGGAATCGTAGCAGTGCATTATATCCAAGTGGCAGTATCCTCCAAAGGCTGTAACAATGCCGAAAACGAAAAAATTGCATGGGTTCAGCTTGGGCTTTCAACTTTGTTCTTGATAGTAGCTGTTGTTCTAGCTATTCAATGAAGGAAAGCAAAGTAATCACCCAAAGCAGTGTAAGGTCACAATATTTTCTATTCCAGCAGTATTCTAGTAGTTTCAGCATTTGTATGGTTCACATTTATTTGCCGAGGAGTATACACCTGAAGGGGAAAATTTAATGAAGGTGATTCCAATGGAGCTTTAGTGTATTGAGTGAAGAAAAAAATAAATTAGGAGGCAGTATACTGTGACTAACAAAATCAAACGGCTGATTTCCATTCTATTGGTCACGGTTTTATTTCTCCTGACCATTCAGCCAGCATTTGCAACTGGAAATAAGAGAAAGATCGATGATTATTCGATAGAAGAACTTCTCAATCTTTCTGTGCAAGAACAAGAGAATCTCGGATTTTATGTTTTGGCCGAGGTTCCAATGCGCATTCCTGTTTCTAATACAGACGGCTCAAGAGTTGTATCGTATATTGATGGAACATGGAGAGTTCTTTATACAAAGGCCAATGGATTGGGCTTTTATATGAGTGGAACTACCGTCGGTATTGGCCCGGATTTAATAAAAAATGTTTCAGGAACGGATTACTACACGAGCTATTCCGATAACATCGAACGAAGCTGCCCATTTTCAACGACAGCACTAGTTCCAGAACAAAGTATATATAATACAACCTATACATATGACTTCTATGATGTTGGAACTTATCTTGATTGCAGCGTTGGGTGTTATTTTGGAGTGGTTGGCTCAAGCAAACCAATCTATTGGAGTGCAACTACACAAGTTACCATCCCGAAATTATGATTTTGACCAGCTATGGATGAAATTGTTTTTGAACCAGTGATGTCAATATGTTAGCAGCTTTAGGCATCGTCGAAAGTGTAAAGTTGTTTCCGTTTATGTTATCAATGGGAGAACTTCAATATGCTTGCGATTCAGAATATCGTTGCAAACAATTCGTGAATTGCCTTTCAGAATATTATCCTGACAGCCAAATTGAAGCTAGACAACTGTGGTCGAAATATCATGGTACAGCGAATGCGGTTCAATGTGATATGATAAATCATAAGCCACTGCGTGTTTGGGTCAGGAGTTCTGCCGATTGTTGGTGCGGCATTTATTATATTTGTTACTATGCAGCAAAGTATGGTACAAATAGAATTTTGCTTGCATCCAGAGAAGGTCTGAAAGAATTTATGGAAGGGAAAACCGATAAGATCTCACAAAAGTATTTGACGGAAGAAACTATTACTGAGTATGCCAAAAGATGGGGAAAGCTATTAAACGAAAACACCTCCATGCGTATTTGGCATGCGAACGATGTTAAAAGCGTTAACATAGATTATTTCGACCAGAGAATTATTAGTTTAGTATCGAGAATTCCTATTTCGGTTGGTGAACTTACCGCAGACGTATTAAAAGCGATTTCTGCTCCGGTAAGTGACTGGTATGTCATGAAACGCATAGAAGCACTTTTGAAAAAGGGTGTTCTTCAAGTCGTTATTCCAAACAAAATCTTTTATAATACCATCGTCCAGCTAAACGAAGAATAAAGGAATCCGAGCAAGTCGGCCCAACAGTCACCTCATTTCAACGAGAGGGGTGGCTGTTGGGTCAATTGTTCAAAAAGAAAAACTGAAGATAATAAAAAGTCTTGATTTCTCCATCAAAACATGGTATATACATTATACGAAACAGTGCTTTGAAAGAACGCTCCACCGTTCAATGACGTGTAAAGAGAGGTGCTTGCCATGACCGCTGTGATCTACGCCCGCTATTCCAGTGATAACCAGCGCGAAGAATCCATCGAAGGCCAGATTCGTGAATGCACGGCCTATGCCGAAAAGAATGACATCACTATCGTCAAGCACTACATTGACCGCGCCATCTCTGCCAAGACGGATAATCGCCCTCAATTCCAACAGATGATAAAGGACAGCGACAAGAAGCTGTTTGATATTGTTCTGGTCTGGAAACTTGACCGCTTTGCCCGGAATCGCTACGACAGTGCCCGGTATAAGACCCAGCTGAAGAAGAACGGTGTCAAGCTCATGTCGGCTACGGAGATCATCTCCGAGGGGCCAGAGGGTATCATTCTGGAATCGGTTCTGGAGGGCTATGCAGAATACTACTCTGCCGACCTTGCCGAAAAGGTTGTCCGTGGACAGACAGAGAACATCCTGAAAGGCCGCTGCAACGGTGGTCGTGGAACGTTTGGATATACGCTGGATTCCGAGCGGAAATTTCACATCGACCCGCTTGCCTCCCCTTTCGTGCTGGAATCGTTCACGAAGTATCGGGATGGCCTCACGATGAAAGAGATTCGGGACTGGCTGAATGAAAACGGCATCAAGAACCCGGTCGGAGGCGAATTTACTTACAACAGCGTGGAGCACATGCTCAAAAACCGGCGTTATATCGGAGAACTGAAATTCCGGGATGTGGTCGTGCCGGATGCGATTCCGCCCATCGTGCCGCTGGAACTGTTCGATGATGTGCAGGAAAAGATTGCCAAAAACAAGAAAGCCCCTGCCCGAAGAAAGGCAGAGGACGATTACCTGCTGACAACCAAGCTGCACTGTGGTTGCTGCGGTGCGCTGATGTTTGGCGAAAGCGGCACAAGCCGGACGGGAGAAGTCCACCGCTACTATAAATGTGCCACGGCCAAAAAGAAGAAGGGCTGCAAGAAGAAAACTGTCCGCAAACAGTGGCTGGAAGATCTGGTGGTGAACCAGACCATGCAGCTTGTCCGGGACGATGCCGCCATGGAATCCATTATCGCCAAGGTCATGGAGCTGCAAGACCGAGAGAACACCAACCTTCCTCTCTATGAGAAACAGCTCCGGGATGCAGAATCGGGTATCCAGAATATGCTCAACGCAATTCAAGCCGGAATCCTCACCAGTTCCACCAAGGAACGGTTGGAACAGCTCGAAGAAACCAAGCGTGAGCTTGAAGCCCGCATTGCGGAAGAAAAGCTGGCAAAGCCAAAAATCAAAGAGGAATTTATCCGTTTCTGGCTGATGCGCTTCCGTAAACTGGACATGAGCCTGAAAGACCAGAGGCAAGCGTTGGTGGATACGTTCATCAATTCGATTTATCTGTACGATGATAAGGTTTTGATAACCTTTAACTATAAAGAAGGTACACAGACCATCACGTTTGAGGAAGCGGCCCAAGCCGCATCAAAGGAAAATGGTTCGGATTTGGATTGCTTTACTGCACCAGATATTGAACGTCAAATCGTAAGATTTGGCGTTCTTTCTTTATGTAGGAAAGCGGCTGCACACTTTCTGCACACCGTTTGCACATTTGCCAGAATCGGGGGCTTTTCTGCGCAAGGTTTGCATAGCCTGCTTTCCTTTGCATAAAAAGAAGAAATTTTAGGCGAACAAGGCTCTCGTCAATTCTCTGCGTTCGTCTGCGTCCATCAGCCGGATGGCTTCAAGGATCTCCCTGCCGGAGATTTTTGTTGCCGCCGGCTTTTCATTTTGCCGGGGCTGGGGTGCTGCCGGGGTCAGGTCTTGGGAATAGAAGTTCGCTTCGATCTTCTCTGCCAGTTCCAGCCGGGGCTTGTCCTGCGTGTGGGCGTAGGTGTCCATCAGGACAGATGCGGTGGCGTGACCTGTATTGCCCTGCACCGACTTGAAGTCGCCGTCCGACTGCAAGACTGATAGGTGGCACTGGAGTGCCGCAGACCATGGAACACGATCTGTTCAAACTCCGGGTGCTCCGCTCTCCACAGACGGTACCATTTCGTCAGCAGCTCCGGTGCGATGGGCAGACCGTCCGGGAGCCGGAACAGCTGTCCGCAGTTGTTGTACTTCTCCGGGGCGCTCTGCTCGTCCTGCTTGAGCTTTTCAAGCCATGCTTGAAGTTCCTCTTTCAGAGGTTTGGTCATATACAGGATACGATTTGACTTCTTGGTCTTGGGCTTTTTCGGGATGAGAGAGGATTTGCTACCCTCACGCCTGTCCGGGAACGTGTAGTAGACCTGCTTGGGGTCGAGCTTTTCCAGAGCGTCCTTGTTGCTCGCTGCATGGTCTTATTGACCGAGATAGTGCCACGCCCATCGGCTGCATCAAAGTCCAGATCACTCGGCTGTAGGCCGAGGATTTCGCCCTCACGGAGCGAAAGGATCATGCTCATGTGCACCGCTAGATGCAGGGCAGGGTTCTCGATGGTCTGCAACGCTGCCAGCATGGTTTTCCGTCCCAGATGGTGCGTTCCTCGATGTTGACCTTGGGGGCATCACGGGGCAGGGGAATCTTGTGGATCAAGTCCCATTCTACCGCATAGGAAAATGCGGTCTTGAGTAGCGTGTGGACTTCGTGGATGGAGGTGCTGGACAGCAGCCGCTTCTTTTGCTTGTCGGAAAGCTTCTGTTTCACACCGTGCACATACTGCCCGCAGGGGGTCTTGGCAAGGGTAGCATAGAACTTTTCAATGTCGTAGGTTCGCAGCTCCTGCACCTTGCGATTGCCGATATAGGGCACGATAAGGTTCTGCACCATCGCCACGGACTGGGTGTAGGTCTTGGGTGACCACTTGTGTTTGGTGGACTGGATCGGAATCCACTTGTACAGCATTTCCTCGACCGTTATGGTGTCGGGAACAAGGAACGTGCCGTCCAGCAGTTCTTTCTCGACCGTGATCTTTCGCTCCTGCGCCTCCTTCCTGGTCTTGAAACTCTCCCAGCCCTCGCAGGGTTTGCCGGAATGGTCTTTGTACTTGTAACGGACGGAGTAGGAATCTCCGCGCTTCATAATAGATGCCATAGATTACCTCCCTCAGACCGCCGCAAACCAGTTGTCGAAGCTCTGCTTGTTTACCCGGATACTGGTGCCGATGCGCAGCACCCGAAAATCCTTCGTGGTGTTGCACAGGTTGTACGCAGTGCGAGGAGAAATCGCCAAAAGCTGGGCGATTTCCTCCACCCGGTAAACAAGAGGTTCGTGCTTGGCTGCTTTGGTCTGGTCAGAAGATTCAATGGCAGGGGATTTAGACGCTTTCATTGTAACCGGGTTCGAGTCCTTTTGCAAGAACTTATTCGTATAATTTTCGGATTTCACAGTTTCGGTCATGTCAGGCCGATTCATATTCATAGGCAGACCTCCAATTCCTTGTAACCGAACGCCTGTAACCGGGTAGGAAAACTCTCTTTTTCTGCACACAGGCTGTCCGATGCACTTTATACTTTTTCTTATTCTTTTAAGGTTACATGGTTACAGAAAGAGGAAAACGCAGCAGTCATGCGGCTTTTGGGCTGTAACTGTGGCGTAACCGAATCTGTAACCAGACGTGTAACCGCTGTCCATCAGAAGGGAAATCCCAGTTGCTGGGCTTCCGCATCCGTCATTTCGGAGAAATTTTCAGCCCCGGTTTCGGGGCTGGTTACGCGCTCCCAGCCTTTCTGAACACCGTACTTCGGGTAACGCTTGGCGGTCTTGTGCGCCTGCCAGCCTTGGATATCGCCGCGCGAAATACCCGTGTTCATGATCTCGCAGATAGCACGGGTCTCCCACTCTGCCGGGATATTGGTGTTGCCCAGTGCTTCCGCGTAAAGCTGCTTGGAACACACCCGGTCACCCGTGTAGTCCTCCAGAAAGGCGTAGATCATGCCAGCCTGCGCATCCTCCTGCATGAAGTCCTGTTGGTGAGCTTGCAGCGTTTCCTGCATAGCGGGGCTGAACGCCAGCTTGTAGTTGCCGCTGTTGTAGATGGTCATGGCTTCTGCCCAAAGCTGGTCGATATAGGCACGGGATTCGGCTTCATCGTCTAGAATGTGGACTTCTGCTCGTTCCGCATCCACCGGAACAGGGATGAAGCGGCGGTTGCCTGTGCGGTCACGGGGCAAAAAATCCTGCCGATTGGTCGTACCAGCAAAGACACACTGGCGCAGACGGTCGGCAGGATGTGTTTCGTAGGGGACTTTATAGGTTTCCTTCTGCTTGCTGAGAAAGCTCTTGATTTCCTCGATGCTTTTGGCATTGGCGGTGGCGATCATCTCCGACATTTCAATGATCCAGTGACCTTGCAGCTTGCGGTACACGTTGTCATCGTCCAGCCGCCGCAGGTCATCCGAGAACCACTCATCCTTGACCGCCAGCAGCCGAAAAAGCTGGACTTCCCAGCACCTTGCCCGCCTACCAGACAAAGCATCGTTTCAAATTTGCATCCCGGCTGGAACACGCGCTTGACGGCTCCTAGCAGAAAGATCTTCATGGCCTCGCAAGTGTACTCGTCCTCCGCAGCACCGAGGAAGTGGTGCAGGACATGGGCTATCCGTTTCGTGCCGTCCCATTGCAGGCCGTTCAGGTAATCCCGGATGGGATGATAACGGTTCTCGTTGGCAACAATGCGGATGGCAGATTCGATTTTCTTTTCACTGGAAATGCCGTATTTCTCCATCCGGCGCAGAATATACTTCATGTCGGTGTCGTTCAGCGTCTTGCCAGATCTCGGCCAGCCCACGGGTTTTACAATGTCAATGCGCTCGCTCAACAGGTTCAGCCGGATGGCATCAGCAGCACATGATCATTCTGCAAAATCGTGATGCAGTTTTGGATCGTCCGCTGGATCTCTCCGTTGGAGTGCTTGGTCAGCATTTCTTTTACGTCCGTAACGGTGTGGGGAGTGCGTTCTTCGTCGACTTCTTTGTTCAATAAACATCACCTCGTGTTTCTGTTTTTCAGCAGTGGGCGGCGCAGATGGCTTACGCTGGGTCTGTTCTGCCTGCAAACGGTTCAGCAGTTGCAGAACGGAATCCCGTGCTTTCTCCTTGACCTGCTCCTTGCCTTTCTGCCGGACTTCCGGCTTTAGGAGCTTCTCCTGCAAGCGGCAGCGGTGGTCTGCATCGTCTTGAGGAACTTGTCCAGCACGCTATCCAGATGTTTTGCGGTGTACTCCCGTGTGGACTGCGGAGCCTTGCGTTCCGGGGACAACACCCACTTTTTCGTATCCTCGATCATCCGCATATCTTCCTTGCGGGTCTCGGTGCGTACCACATCCGTCACGACCTCCACCGCTTTGTCGTAAGCTGCTGCTGAAACATCTTCCAGCAGGGTCTCCATATCCGAAACTTCAGGGTCAGTTCGTCCAGCCTGTTCTGCTGGGCGACAAGCTGCTCTTTCTGCTTGGCAAGGATATAGTCCTGTTTTTCAAGATATTGCCGGTTGCCGTACTCCGCTTCTTCCTCCAAATCCAGCCCATGCCGCTTGGCAATTTTAAACAGCATTTCCGGCAGGCGGCATCAAAGGTGATTTTGCGGTTGTTGCGGCGGCTGAGTGGCTTGTCCGGGTCGGGCAGTTCAAAGCCCAGAGCTTCCAGAGCCTTTCCTGCTGAGGTGCGATTTCGCCGTACTTGTTCTCGCAGTCGAACACAT
>ENA-OQHA01000554-OQHA01000554.1-human-gut-metagenome-genome-assembly--contig:-NODE-554-length-18218-cov-3.454535_pt1 | contig 18218 bp, 26 predicted proteins | sample MGYA00242558_ERZ504707 | MGnify/ENA primary metagenome ERZ504707 (study PRJEB26092, sample SAMD00036197) | human gut metagenome | host: Homo sapiens | study: EMG produced TPA metagenomics assembly of...
CCGACGGCGCTGCGGTCCCGCCGAAGTCAACCTGCTTTGCGAGTTTGCTGCCCAAGAGCGCTACATCGGCGAGGTGGGACTCGACTTTTCCGCATGCTTTGCAGGAAGCGAGCCGCTACAAATACAGGCGCTTGACCGGCTCTGCGATGCGCTCGTGCAGCATCCTCTTGTCGGGCGTGTGATATCAATTCACGCCGTTCGTTCGGCAGGAGCCGTACTGGACGTCCTCGAATCGCATGGACTACTCATCCCAAACTCCGACTCCCCCGCTATCATCTTCCACTGGTTTAGCGGCACTTCGGACGAACTCGCCCGCGCGCGTAATGCGGGCTGTAATTTTTCCGTCAACGAACGCATGCTTGCGTCTAAACGTGGACGCGAATATGCCCGACAGATTCCACTCGACCGTCTACTGCTCGAGACCGATGCGCCGGCCGAGCCAAACACAGAAACAAGCGCACAGTCGCTCATCAGATCGCTCACAAGAGCCTCAGGACGCATCGCCTCGCTCAAAAACTGCGACGCTAAGCACATTGAGTCGGCAGTTTTAGCAAATGCGCGCTCTGTATTTGACCTTCGCTAACCCCTGTGGGCAAAAAATGCCAAGGGACATGCGAATCGCACAACGCAGTCCCTATTGGCAGGCAGTACAATTCGGCAGCATTACACCAATTCGTGCATGAGATCACGGTTGCGTGCATACAATTCGTCAAAGATATGACGACGCGACGCATATAACTCGTGGGCAGCCATATCGGGCACGATTGTTTGCGCAACGCCAAGGACTTGAGCGAGCTCATCCCATGATGCATAGGCGCCTCCTGCGAGAGCTGCATGATGGCATCGCCGAAGCATGCGCCCATCGTAACCTTGGCAACCGAGACCTCGCGCCGCATACGTCGGCGATAGCTGCATCCAAACTGGATTCTTGGTTCCACCTCCGACAAGCATAATGCGCCCAATTGGCAGTCCATGCTCTCGCTCGATAATGTCGACATGGGATGCAACGGTATACGCGATGCCTTCCAAGGCGGCGCGAACCATATGGCTCGCGTATGCCTTCCGGTCAAGCCAAAGAAGACGCCACGCGCCTCGGGATCGTTGAGCGGAGTACGCTCCCCCGCAAAGTACGGCAGGCACAGGAGCCCATCGGCACCCGGCGCCACGTCGCGGCATCATGCGCCATAACCGAATATGCATCGGGGCCACCGTGGCCCTCGGCCTCTACGGCGTCGCGATACAGCTCTTGGCGCAGACGATGTGAGCGCACCCGCCGTATTGGTCCCCGCGCAGATCCCGTAAGTTCCGGGAATGATAAACGTCCCTGGCCACAGACAGGCATCATCGATCATATGATCAGCTAGGTAGATGAAATACGCCGTACTCCCCAACTGAACCATCATATCGCCGGGACGGAATACACCCGTCGAAATGGCCTCGGCACCAGAGTCGCCCGTTCCCACCAAGACAGGTGTCCCTGCCGCGAGCCCCGTCGCCTCAGCCGCACGCTGCGTAATCACCCCGGCAATATCGGTAGCCGACATTACCTCCGCCATCTGGTCAGGCCGGCAGAAACGAGCACATTCCCGAGCATCAACCTTCCAAGTGTAGCGATCGTATAGGGGAAGAAAATCCTCCGCCAAATAACGGTCCACCGTAAAACGCCCCGTCAACTTTGCGCACAGAAACGATGACGCCGTCAGGAACTTCGCAGCACGTTCGTGCACCTCGGGCATACTCTCCTTAAACCACAAGATCTTTGGAGCAATATCTGACGAACAGGGATCGTGCCCGAAAAGCTCGCGTGCGCGATCTGACCCATATTCGGAAAGAAGCTCGTCAATCTGCGGCTTCGAACGTGCATCGACTCCGTACAAAATCGCGGGCACCAGCGCGTTGCACTCGGTATCGACCGGCACGCAGTCGCAACCCAATGCGGAAAGGCCGACGCATCCGATCTGCGCCGCGTTAACCCCCGATCGCACCACCAGCTCGCGCGACAAGCGGCAAAAATCGCCCCACCAAACTGCCTCCGCATCATGCTGGTACCATCCATCACGTGGGTTATCCGTCTCGTGTCCACAAGTGGCCTGGCAAACGATGTTGCATCGATCATCGATTAAAACGCCTTTAGAGGCGCTTGTCCCAATATCAATACCCAGATAAAACGCCATAGGTGCCTACTCCCCTCGCGCCGTACGAGCGGCAGCCATAAAACGAACTACCCGCTCAACATCAACCGGGGCATCCAGCTTTCCGTCGCGCTTTAAGCACGTGCCGACAAACGCGCCATCGTAGTGAGCAAATACGTCAGCCACGGTATTTTCGCGACAACCGGTGCCACATACCACAGGCACTTCGCCAACACGCTCGCGGACCTCATCGGCAAGCTCGCCCGAAGCGCCACGACCGGCAGCCGAACCGCCGATGACCATCGCATCCGGTAGGCAATTAAAGAGAAGTGAATCGGCAATGTCCGCAGTCGTGCGGTCGTTGAGATAAACCTCCCCCTCGCTCGTGATGAAGTGAAAAAGCTTGAGGTCGTCCAAGCGCAGCGCCGCCTTGCGACGCATGGTGTGCGCGAAATCTCGGTTAATCAGCCCGAGATCACCGGCCCAGGCACCGCAAAAATTGCAGCGCGTGAACTGCGCATCGACGGCAGCGCACAGCTCGATTGTGGCATCACCATCGTAAATAGCCTCAGCTCCCCAAGGGGTCGACAAATCATGGACAGAGCCCCGATTACATAGCCCATCGATGCAAGGGTTGAGGGAGAAACGTGCTGCTCATAGGGCATCGAGAGCTCATTGGTAATCAAAATGCCATCGACACCGCCCTGCTGCAACGCTTCGAGATCGCGCTTGGCGGCTTCCACGACCTGCGATACGATTCCACCCGGATAAAACAGTGGATCGCCCGGCAGAGGACGCAGGTGCAGCATTCCGATAACCGGCTTTTCGGTCTTGAACACCGAAGTTAGAAACGACATAACGTGCTCCTTCATAGGGCTATTGCAGGGACGTTACTCCCCCAACACCTCGACGTACACTTTTCGCTTCTGCGGACCGTCAAACTCCGCAAGATAGATGTTCTGGGCACCTCCGCACACGATATGGCCATCTTGGACGGGAAAGAAGCAGCTGTTTCCACAAATCATGCTCTTGATATGCCCACAGGAGTTGTTGCCGGTGGCTCCATAGCTCGGCAGGAAGTGTGCATGCGCATAGGGGCATCGAGTGGGGCGATGCGATCAAGCGTCTCCATAAGATCCGTCTCCACGCAGGGCAGCCCCTCGTTTACCACGATTCCGCAGGTCGTATGCGACAAAATAATCGCTGCCAAGCCATTCGTCACCGAGCTGCGTTCGACGGCGGCGTGCACGTCTTCGGTAATATCGATGAACTGGTCCGGAGCAGTCGAGAGATAGCTCAATGTCTCGAGCGTCACCATGTTCACTCATCCCCTTCAAGAAAACGCAGGGCATTACCCAGTAGAGCCTTTCTCGCGCATCATCGCGCATGGACACGGTATCGAGCGCCCGCTTGAGTTTGAACGCACGGAAGCGCGGCGTATTGCTGGCAAACATCACTTGATGCGATAGCGCACGCTCATACCACAGCGGCCCCATATCGACCGTGAAAAGACGCTGCATCATCTCCTCGGGCGAATCGATGTAAGTGATAGAGGTGTCCGTGTAGCAGTTGGGATACTTGAGCAGCATCGCCACGGTCTCGCGCACCCAGGGCCAGCCAAAGTGGGTCAAACTAAAACGCACATTTGGATGCGTTGCGATTGTGTGCTCAAATGCAAGCGGATTACTGCGCGAGAGCTCTGCACCCGGCTCCCAAGACATACCGGCATGGAAAACCACCGGCTTGTTATAGCGCTCGCATAGCTCGTAAAGCGGCTCGGCCACAGCATCATCGGGGGCAAAACCCTGCTTTGCCGGATGCAGGCAAAGCCCCTTTGCCCCCAACTCGGTAAAGGCGCGCTCCAATTCGTCTGCGGCGCCGCTCACCTGCGGATCTACGCTCGCAAATCCCCACAGACGATCGGGATGCGCGGCAACCAGCATGGCAATCTGGTCATTGGTGCCAAAATGCCCTCCGCATGCCGTGGTTACATCGAGCGGCATGAGCACGCTCTTCTGCACATCGCAGACGTCCATCTCGACTTGAAGCTCATCCCAATCCATGGGGCCCATATGCCCCATACCAAATTCTCGTGACCAAAAACCGAATCCATCAGGCTCATCACCCGGCGTACAGATCTCGCTGTAGAGCATGGGCTGAACCAACATGTCGATAACCATTTTGTACTCCTTTCCAGGCATTTGACCCTAGTACGGCTCAAACGAACCAATCACTCGGGACGACAGCTCAGCGCCCGCCTTCATACACGCCGGAATATCAAGCCATCGATCACGCCCTTGGTAAACCCGGCAATATACGAGTCGCCGGCACCCACGGTATTAACGACCTTCTCCGCCGGTACGACCCCGCACTCATAGAAGCGCTCACCGTCATAGGCAATGCTTCCCTTCTCGCCAAGCGTGGCAACCGCAACGCGCGGTCCCAATCCCTGCACGTGGCGTACCCAGTCTCGTAGCTCCGGAGTGTCCTCTTCAAACGACATGAACGCATAGTCTACGTAAGGAAAATGAGCCTCACATGCATATTCGGGATCCTGGCTGAACACCGAGAAGTCCATAACCACCGTCTTGCCCGCATCATGCCATTCGGGCAGGAGGTCCAAACAATTGCCAAACAGGTCGGTATGAATGATGTCATGTTCCAGGATAAACGCCCGGTCGTCTTCATTCGGTCGATATGTCTCCATTACGCCATCGATTGCCTCGAGATGCACGCGATCGACGCCGTCTTTCAATGCCATGAGCATCACCGAGGTGTCGCCATCCTCCACCCGCAGATGTGAGATATCGAACCCCTCGGCGGCCAGCGCCTCTCTCATCTTGTCTCCGTACTCGTCCTTGCCGACAACCGACACGGCGGATACCGAAACGCCCATTCGTGCAAGATGGATACCCCAGTCAATGCCATTACCAGTCGGATAGAACACGCCGATGTTTTGATAGACGTCCGCACAGCAAAAACCAGCCGCACACGCTTTAATACCCATACTCTTCTCCAATGTTCAAAAGGGGACCCACCACATGGCGAGCCCCCTTTTTCGCGTTTCGCTTATTGTTTTGCATCGGCTGTCCAAGGCCTCATAGCCAGACCGCCGTACGCTTTCTTAAGCTATTCGACGATTGGTGCTCCGTGGCCCCAAGAACCTTCCATGCCGCACACGGTCGAAGCAAACCCGGCAGCAAAGTCGAGCGCGCGCTCGATGGCCTCGGCGCCATCCTCACCACGCTTGACGGAATCGAGATAGCACATCAAAAACGAGGTGAGGAACGAGTCGCCCGCCCCCATGGTGTCCTTCATGTCCGTTACCGGTTTAGCCAGCTGGCGGTAATAACGCTCGCCGTCGTAAGCAATGCAGCCCTCGGCGCCCGCCGTAGCCGACACAAAACGCGGACCCAGACCCTTCACCCATGCCAGACGCTCGCGAATCTCGTCCTCGCTCGCGGCATCCGCCGCACTAAAGAAAGCGAAATCGACGTAGGGCGCAATCTGCTCGTAGTACTCGTCGGTGGAGTCGTCCGAAAAGTCAAAAGAGACCGTGACGCCCGCAGCCTTCAACTTGGGCAGCTCGCGCTCGGTAAAGCAGTAGTTGCCCGAATGAACCACATCGAACTGCTTCATGTACGCAAGGTCAAAGCGATCGAGGACATAGCGCGCATCGCCACGGATACCGCCCTCGTTGGAGCCAAGGAAGACACGGTCACCGTCAACGACGGTCACGCGAGCCGCTCCGTTCTCGCCAATCATCTGCTCGCACTTGTCAAGCTCGATACCCTCATCCTCGAGGCTTGCAATGACATGCTCGGCAGCGGCGTCATTGCCAAAAATGCCCATGTATGCAGAGCGTGCGGCACCGCATTTCTTGGCATAAACGGCGAAGTTCACCGCATTGCCGCCGGGATACATGGTGTGGATATGCTCGTAGCGATCGACGACGTTGTCGCCAAATCCGAGCGCGTTAACGTTAAATGCCATAGCCTTTGCCCCTTCTAGTACTCGACAACACCCATATAGCGGCGGAAATCGGGATCGTGATCAAACACCTTGCCGCGTGCGGCGCGCAGCTCGCAGTTCATGGCGTAGAACAGCACCGGGTCCAGATAGGCACGGACGCTCGCCGGCACGGCTTCCATACCGTACTCCTTGGCATCAAGCACCATCAGCGTATCGGTATGCGTCTTAAGGAACGCCAGGGCGCGCTCGTCCATAGCACGGCACTCGCTGGAGCCCATCTGCAGGAAGTAAAAAACGCCATCCTGAGTAGCCTCGAAGGGGCCGTGGAAGTACTCGGCAGAGTGGATGTAGCTGCAGTGCTGCCACTGCATCTCCATAAGAGAGCAGATAGCGAAACCGTAGGTCTGGCTAAAGTTGGGACCGCTGCCCAGAATATAGAAGAACTCGTGCTCCTGGCAAAGCTTGGCAAAGCGATCGCCCAGCTCGGCATTTACCTTCTCGCGTGCCGGAGGAAGAATCTTATCCATCTCAGCAATACCGGCATACATATCGGCAAGATCGGCGTAGCCCTCCTGCTGATCGAGCAGCTCGGCCGCAAGCGACAGCGAAATGCCAGCGGGGACCTCGGCCTGCGGCACGCCCTCGCCCCACGGGTAGACCCACGTGGTCCACTTGCCGGAGTCAATCTTGGATCCAGCGTTGTCGGTCTGGGCGATCACCGTAGCGCCGGCAGCAAGGGCAATCTCACAGCCCTCGACGACCTCGAGGGTGTTGCCACTGTGGCTGCAAGCAATGACCAGGGACTTCTCGCCCAGACGACGCGGACGCATGATATCGAACTCGCGAGCCGTATAGATATACGAAGTGAAGGTGGTTGCTTCGCGCTGCAGAAGCTCATGAGCCGGGATCAAATCGATCATGGAGCCACCGCAAGCAATCCAGTAGACGCTGTCGAACTTGCCCTTCTCGGCAATTGCCTCTTTGATCAGGTCGTGTGCGTTCATATCCAGTTCCTTTCTTGTTTGGTCCACAATCAATGACGTTGGTTGCGTGGCCGATAGTTGTTTTAGTCAATCAGATATTTCTCGAATGCGGCCATGTTCTTGGCATCTGCCGCCGCCGGGTCATCGTAGTAACGACCGTCCGTGATTTCCTGGCCCAGCATGCCGTCGAAACCATGGGCGTTGAGCGTGGCAACGAAGGCGTCCATATCGTGCTTGCCATCGCCCCACACCAGATGGCCATACGGATCACCGTCGATAAAGTGCATCTCGTGAATTGCCCCATCACCAAAGGCTGCAAACCAGTCCTCGAGTGTCTCGCCCGCAACGCCCATCGCGGTTGTATCAACCATGGGCTGTAAGTACGGGCTCGCGACCTCGTCGATCATGCGCTTCGCATCGGAAACCGTCGTCACAAGGTTGCTCTCCTCGGGACGCAGGCTTTCCATCGTAAGCACCAGACCGTGCTCGCCGGCATACTCCGCCAGAATGGACATGTGCTCGCGGCTGCGCTTCCAGGCTTCCTCGCGGTCCTCGTCCCAGTCGCCCCAGCCCGAGTTGACGGACATACGGTCGCACCCAAGTACCTCGGCAAGCTCGATGCCGTGCTTAAAGTACGCCAGGCTGCGCTGTTCATGCAGCGGTTTGCGTGCGCAGTATTGCCAAGGATAGACAACATTCTCGGGGCACAGAGTACGATACCTAAGCCCACGGTCTGCAGCTTTTTTCGCCAGGACCTCAGCCTCAAAGTAGCCCGTATGGTCGAGTGTCACATGCGGCTCCGCACACCACAGCTCAATGGACTCAAAGCCCAAACGCTGCTGCACATCAAGGAAGTAATCGAGCGACCACATGATGTAGTGGATATTCATGCCCGCAATCTGTTCGCGGCGCAGCGTCGGCTTGGATTCAGACATCTTATGCCTCCTTATTACGATCGAACACGATTTGTCCGTCCGACATCGTCATATCAACCGAAAGATCGCGTGCGTCGCGATAATCGAGGTCGAACACATCCCGATCGAGCACGCAGATATCAGCAAGCTTGCCGACCTCGAGCGTACCTAGCTCGTCTTCGCGCATCAGATCGTACGCGCCCCCGGCAGTCCAAGCACGCAAGAGCTCGACAAGCGTCAGCGCGTTGGCCTCATTCACGGGCAGTCCATCGTCGAAGTATCCGCCGCACGCACTGTAGATTGACTCGCCCAGGCTCGGAATCAGCAGCGGCAAATCCGTACCACAGCACACCGTGCATCCGGAATCTTCCATGCCGCGGCGATTCCAGCTGTGCAAAAGTCGCGTCTTGCCAATTTGTCGACGCATCATCGATAGGCAATCCTCGCGCCGGTCCAGCGTCAGAATCTGCGGATAGACCTCGCAAATTCCACCTAACTTGCCAAACTCGACAAGATCGGTCGGATCAGAGTTCTCGAGATCGGTAATCGCATGGCGGCGAAGCAACCGTCCATGCTCGTCTCGAGGCAGCGAGGCATAGAGCGCCACGGTGCGACGAACGGCGCCATCGCCCTGGCAATGCAAGGAATATCGGAAGCCGTCAGCATCAATTGCGCGCAGCTCGTTCTCAATCAGATCCCACTCGGGCTCCTCGACAACCGTCTTGCCGGCAGCGCCCGCATCGGCCGTGTCCTCATAGGGGTCAATCATCTCGCAAGCCCCGCCCATACGCCGCGATCGGTCATACGGTTGAAGCCAGAAAAACGAACGAACGGTCCCCGGAAGCGCTCTCGTGCCTCGCGGGCATATGCCAGATTTGCACCGGCACCCACCGGCTGCGACATCATAGAGACGCGAACCGTCAGCTCACCAGATTCCTCACGGCGAGCCATTTCGTCGGCAAAACCGTAGTAGTCATCAAACGCCATCTCCTTGATGGCGGTAACGCCGCGCTCGTTAAGCATGCTCATGTAGTCCGAATACCCCGCACGTACCTCGAGCAGCGCGAGGAAATCGCTCATCATGCGCCAGATCTTCTCGCATAGCACGCCTGGGGTGTAAAGCCGTATCGTGCACTGGCGGCAGCATTGAGAACGCAGGTCTCCGCACCCGGTGTAAAGCAGACGACAGGGATATCGCCAAAACAATCGTCAAACACAGCTGCCGTATTTGCGTTCTCGGCATCCGATGCCAACGTTTCGGGTAGGCTGTGGCCAAAAGCCGCCGCGCAATCCGGATGATCTTCTTTCCATGCACGCAAGAGCGACACGGCCTCTTTGGCATCAGCGATGCCGGACAGATCAGACCCCACGTCCGCAGCGCCCAGCCTGTATAGAAGGTATGCACATCGATCAGGCCAGGCATGACGGTGCGGTCGCCCAGGTCAACTACCTCGTCCGCTTGGGTCAAATACGAAGTTACCTCACACTTGGTGCCAACAGCCTCAATTCGATTGCCACGGACCGCTACGAAACCTTCAAACGGCAGGTCCCCCGTACCGGTAAAGACGCTCTTAGACGTCAGGACCGTCAAACGATCAGACATCACAACCACCTACACCGGAAGCATGCCAGAGATTGCCGTTACGATCAGGCCAAAGACGACCATGAAAATGAAGAACTTCCAAATGGTCTTCCACCATTGGCCAAACGAAATCTTAGACACGGCAAGGCCGGCGACCGTCATGCCCGCCACGGGACTGATAGTGTTGATGGTCTGATTAGCAAACTGGAGCGCGGTAACGGCAGCCTCGGGATTGAGGCCCATAAGCTCGGTCAGCGGACCCATGACGGGCATGGTGAGCGCCGCAAGTCCAGAACTCGAAGGAACCAGCAAAGAGAGCAGGCCAAGGACGATATACATAAACGTGGTGTAGACGGCGGCGGGTGCACCGGCGAGCGCAGTAGCGAGCGCCTGGAGGATGGTGTCGATGATCATGCCGCCCTCGGCGATGACCAGAATGCCGCGAGCGATACCGATAACGATGGCGGCGTACGCAAAGTCGGCGAGACCCTTAACGAACTCCTCAGCGATCGTCTGCTGGTCAAGACCGCCCAGGATACCGGCAAGCAAGCCCATGCCAAGAAACACGGCGGAAATCTCATTCATGTACCAGCCCTGGGTAACAAGACCCCAGACGATGATGCCCATACCGCAAGCAAAATCGATAAGCACGAGCTTCTGACGGATAGTGAACTCTTCCTCGATGGAGGCATCGGCCACAGAAAACTCAACACGCTTGAGCTTATCGTCCTCGTACGTAATGGACGACTCGGGATTTTTCTTTACACGCATGGCGTAGCGCATGGCCCATGCGATACCGACGGCAGTGAAGATGACCCAAGAAACGGCGCGCAGCCACAGCTGAGGATTGCCCTCGATACCAATGATGCCTTGGGCGATCAAAACATTAAACGGTCGATGGTCGAAGCACAATATCCCAGGTTAGGACCAAGGAAGCAGATGATAAACGCCGTCATCGAGTCATACCCGATACCCATCATGATGGGAATGAAGATGGCATAGAACGGTAGGGCTTCCTCAGACATACCAAACGTAGTGCCGCAAATGGACAGCAGCGTCATCGTGATGGGAATGATGAGGATGTCCTTGTTCTTGAGCTTTTTAATCACACGGCTCATGCCGGCATTCAAAGCGTTGGTCTTGGTGATGATTGCGAACGATCCGCCAATCAATAAGACGAACGCAACGACATCGGCAGCCTCCTGGATGCCCTTGGTGGGCGCTTGCAGGACCGCGAAGATATCTTGACCCAGATTGATGGTCTCGCCGGTCTCGGAATCGGTGTAGTTCTTATCGACCTGTTCATAGGTTCCAGCAACGGCGACTTCACGCTCGCCCGCCGCTGTCGAAATTGTCTTGCGCTGATACTGACCAGAGGGAACGATCCAAGTCAGGACCGCAAAGACAACGATCAGCAAGAACATGATCGTATAGACATGCGGTAATTTGAACTTAAAACGTCTGTTTGTCTTCTTCGCCTTCGTATCTGACATAGATACCTCCAAAGAACTCGAGACTGCATCGCATCTCGCTTCAACGCTTGCACAAGGCAAACGTTCTATGACGTTCTATAGATTACCAGCAGCTTTTCTCGTCATCAAGATAATTTCAAACTGATTGCCGCAACGCGGTTGAACGGTTGCGTTTGCGCCGTGAACGGTATGGAAACGCCCGGTGAGATGATCCACCGGGCGTCTCCATTCGCAATGTCCTAGATGTCAAAAACGTAGCGAGACCCAACGATCCGCTGACGACCGATGATAAACGGCCGCCGCTGCTCATCAAAGAAGAAGGCTTCCATATAAAACAAGGGTTCGCCAACGGGAACCGCCAGCAACCGAGCGACCTCGGGCGATGCGCACGCGATCTCGAGCGTGCACGGGTCGGTAAACGCAGGCGTCCGCCCCGTCCGGTTGCGCACGAACTCAAAAATGGATTGGTTAGATAGAGGCGCCGTTGATAGATAGGCGTTGTCCTCGTAAACGTATATGTTGTTCTCAAGCATGACAGGGACGCCATCGGCAGTACGCACGCGCTCAACGCAAATCAAGTCAGTTCCAACGGGAACACCAAAGAACTGTGCTTCGGTGGAATCCGCCGGCAGTATCTTTCTCGAAATGACACACGCCCCCGGTTCCATTCCGTTAGCGCGGCATGCGTCCGAAAAACTCTGGACGTCATCCTTCTGGCGAATCTTGCGCTTGAGCTTGGGGGCATTGACAAACGTGCCTTTCCCCTGTCGCTTCGTTAGATAGCCCTGTTGGACGAGCTCCTCAATAGCGCGTCGCACGGTAACGCGGCCAACTTTATAGCTCTCAGCCAATTCGAATTCGTTGGGTATCCGCGCACCTGCCTTGTAGGCACCGGAGTTGATTTCGTTTTTAATGATATCAATGACCTGTTGGTACAGCGGTATCGCTGCTTTACCGTCAGTTAGCCCTTCAGTCGGTGGCATATACCCTCTCCCAGCGCAATTACGTCTAAAACGGCTTAAGGGCATTCAACAAGTCCTTAAGCCCGCATTAGCTTAAAGTATGCTAGGTGTCGCACCAAAATGTCGGGTATTTACTCATCGGACCCGAAAAACGCGCAACTAACGCGCTCTTACGCGAGTTCCAGCAGGTCCGGCAGCTGATCGATAATCTTATCCGCGGCGTCCTGACTAAAGCCAAAGCGCTCCTCGCGCTTGGCGATGACTGTCAGACCGGCGCGCTTGCCGGCAGTGATGCCAGGCACCGAATCCTCAACGCAGCAGCAGCGATTCGCGGGCAGCCCCAGCAGGTCCAGCGCATGCAGGTAGATGTCGGGCTCGGGCTTACTCTCCTTAAACTGCTCGCCGCTCACCACATACTCAAAGGCATCCGACAGCCCGCACGCGTTGAGCACTTCCTCGATGCTATCCATGGGAGACGAGCTGGCAAGCGCCACGCGAACGCCACGGCGCGGCAGCTCTCGAATCGTATCCACAGCGCCTGGGTTAATCAAAGCCTGATAGTCGCGCGGACGCTTATGCGCCCACTCGTCCCAACGGGCCAACGCTTCCTCGCCAGTGAAATGCCCCTTACCGGCGCGCTCAAACCAATCGACCAGCATATGCAGGAAGACTGATGCGAGGTACCGACTTGCCCATTCAACTCCTCTTGAGTCAGGTTAAGCCCAAGCTCCTTGGCAAACGCGGCAGTCTCGCCAGGTAGTAATACTCGGTATCGACAATGACACCGTCCATGTCAAAGATAACGGCGTCGAACGGAAATGCGGACACGGCACCCTCCCTAACAAAAGGCGCCCGCAAGCAGGCGCCCAAACCATGCATTAATCGGCGATTCTAACCCAGCAGCTTATCCAGCGCCACTGCAATACCGTCTTCGTTGTTATTGGCGGTTACCATCTGGCAACTGCCTTAACCTCATCGACGGCGTTGCCCATGGCAACACCGGTGCCGGCCCACTCAATCATGGACTTGTCGTTCTGGCCGTCGCCAAACGAGACGACCTCGCTGGCATCGATACCGAGCTTGGGCAGGGCACCCTCGAGCGCACGGGCTTTGTCGATACCGGGCGCCGTGTACTCAAAGTACCAGTCGGCCGTAAACATGCCCGAAAGCGTCTGGGTAAAGGGCGCATACATCTCCTCGTAATGCGCCTGCAGGTAGGTCGGATCACCCGCCGTCAGCAGCTTGTCCACGGGATAAGTGTCCACGACCTCATGCAAGCTCTCGACCTCGCGAATCTTAAGATCGCACGCATCGCGCTCATACTTGACGATATTCTTCTGCAAGCCGTCAGGCAGCGTGATCATGCAATGGTACGAGTCCTCGACGTGCAAATCGCGACCGAGCGAAATCATAGGGATCACGTCGAAATTGCGCAGATGATCAATCAGACGGTGCAGCTCGTCAGCCGGCATGGCCTGGTCAAAAAGGACCTCATCGGTCTGAGCGTCGACACATGCGCGCCATTAAAGGCAACTAGCAGACCGTCATGGTTTTGAAGGTCGAGCTCCTGCGCCAAGGCGTGCAACCCCCATGCGGGACGGCCCGAAGCCAAGATGAGCTTAATGCCCGACTCCTGCGTCGCGAGCAGCTTCTCGCGCGTACGCGGGCTGATGACCTTTTGATCGTTGGTGAGCGTACCGTCGATATCCATTGCGATGGCTTTGATTGCCATATATGCCTCCCTGTCATTGAACAACCTTGTCTGAGCCATCATACAGAACACCCACGGCGGCGCTGTTTGCAACGGGAAAAATGTCATATTGTCCCAAACATGAACGGCGCGCCTTCGACGATTGCGATGCCCGTCAGGCGCCTCCCGATACATTCCATCCTATCCAAATAGCAAGGGGCCCGTATCCCAACGGATACGGGCCCCTTTCAGCCATAAGCCAACTCAGCCGTAAAGACTACTTGCGATGAGCGCGATAGAACTCGATGAGCGCCTGGGTCGAAGCGTCCTGCTCGGCCTTGGCGGCGTCGTCGTGGAAGGCCGGGGTGATCTGCTTGGCAAGCTGCTTGCCCAGCTCGACGCCCCACTGGTCGTAGGAGTCGATGCCCCAGACCGTGCCCTCGACAAACGTGATGTGCTCGTACAGGGCGATGAGCTCGCCGAGTGCGAACGGGGTCAGCGTGTCGCCGAAGATCGAGGTCGTCGGACGGTTGCCCTCAAAGCAGCGGGCCGGGACGATCTGCTCGGGCGTGCCCTCGGCACGAACCTCGTCGGCCGTCTTACCAAAGGCGAGCGCCTTGGTCTGGGCCAGGAAGTTGCCCAGGAACAGCTCGTGGACGTCCTGGCCGCTGTCGGTTGCGGGGTTGGCAGTGTTGGCGAAAGCGATAAAGTCGGCCGGGACCACCACGGTGCCCTGGTGCAGCAGCTGGTAGAAGGCGTGCTGACCGTTGGTACCGGGCTCGCCCCAGAAGATCTCACCGGTATCGGAGGTCACAGCGCTGCCGTCCCAGCGGACGTGCTTGCCGTTGGACTCCATGGTGAGCTGTTGCAGGTAGGCCGGGAAGCGGTGCAGATACTGGCAGTACGGCAGCACGGCGTGGCTCTTGGAACCGAAGAAGTTGACGTACCAGACGTTGAGCAGGCCCATCAGCGCGACGGCGTTGTTCTCGAGCGGGGTGTTGCAGAAGTACTCGTCGATGGCGTGGAAGCTCAAGGAACTGCTGGAAGCGCTCGGGGCCGAGCACGACGATCAGCGACAGGCCCACGGCGGAGTCGACAGAGTAGCGGCCGCGACCCAGTTCCAGAAACCAAAAGCGTTGGCGGGGTCGATGCCGAAGGCTCGACCTTCTCGAGTGCGGTGGAAACGGCGACAAAGTGCTTGGCCACGGCCTCGGCGTTCTGCTCATCGGAGCCGTCGATGGCACCCTGAGCCTTGAGCTGCTCGAGCATCCAGGTCTTGACCTCACGAGCGTTGGTGAGGGTCTCGAGCGTGGTGAAAGTCTTGGAGACGATAATCACGAGCGTGGTCTCGGGATCGAGGCCCTTGAGCTTCTCTGCCTGATCGTTGGGGTCGATGTTGGAGATGTAGCGGCAGTCAATACCGCGTCGGCGTAGGGACGCAGGGCCTCGTAGGCCATGACCGGGCCCAGATCGGAGCCGCCGATGCCGATGGACACCAGGTGCTCGATCTTTTTGCCGGTAACACCCTTCCACTCACCGGAGCGCACGCGCTCGGCGAAGGCATACATGCGGTCGAGAACCTCGTGCACGTCGGCGACGCGTCCTGGCCGTCGACGATGAGCTGGCCCTTCTCGCTTGCCGGGCGGCGCAGCGCGGTGTGCAGGACGGCGCGGTCCTCGGTGGTGTTGATGTGCTCGCCGGAGAACATGGCGTCGCGGCGCTCCTCGAGCTTCACCTCGCGGGCAAGATCGCACAGCAGCTTGACGGTCTCATCAGTCACCAGGTTCTTGGACAGGTCGAAGTGCAGGTCACCGGCGTCAAAGCTCAGCTTGTTCACGCGCTCGGCATCGGCGGCGAACCAGCCTTGAGGTCGATACCCTCGGCCTCGAGCTTCTCCTGATGGGCCTCGAGCGCCTTCCAAGCGGCAGTCGACGTAGCATCGATAGGTGCGGCAACAGTTGCCATAGAGTCCTCCTCAGCATACGGGCGCACGCTCCATGCGCCCGGACATTCAGATGCCACTATTCTAGCGCAGGTCAAGACTATAATCAGCGAGCGTTGCCAATCGGCCCCCAAACGGCAACCGACCAAAAAGGGACAGGTTTAATTTGGCAGGTCAAACGCTTTACCAATCAAAAATAACCTATCCCTTTATGCCAAATATTAGGCCGCGGCGCAGACGCTACCGAGCAACTCACGCAGAGGAGACCCGATGCCCTCCAGCAGCTCGGGCGCGATGATGGCAAAAACGGGAACCTCGCCGGCGCCCACGACGACAGGCACCTTGCCCTCCGAGACAATGCATCCATAAGGGACAAAGCCGTCTTCGCCGGCATCGAGCGCCGCCATGCGACGCGCGAGCTCGCGCGCAAAGCTGGCAGTATCGGCATCGCCAATCGCCAGGACAAAGTCCACGCCTTCGTCGGTCGCCAGGGCCACGGCTTCGTCGATCAGCTCGTCTCCCCCGGCACCCTCAACCGAGCCGCAGCGGAAAAGTACACGCTCGAGTAGGGCTCGATCAAGCGAGCCAAGTGCCGCCGAGACAAGTTCATCGCGCGTATGCTTGTCGCCGCCCAACACGACCAGCGCCTTGGTGCCGCCATAGTGGGCAACCAATCGTCCGCACCAGCGAGCCACGTCTCCATCCGCAACAAGGCGCGTCGGCATACCAAACCCATAGTTGACCATCATTCCCACAACCCTTCCGTGCATGTAGGCCGTATCGATCGTTAGGCTCATGCTACGAAGGGAGCTTTTCCGAGCTGTTTCGCGCTCTTTAGGGCTGCGTTAAAACCCAATTCATAACCGACCAAAACAAACCTGTCCCTTTTCGGCAGGTTTTGACGATGTCTGGGCGAGCGGGTATTATCGAACAGGTATTCGATAAGAACATGTGTTTGATGGGAGGCACGGGTGGAGCACGGGCAACATACCTATATCTGCATCGACCTTAAGACGTTCTACGCCAGTGTCGAGTGCGTCGACCGCGGGCTCGACCACTCACGACATGCCTGGTCGTTGCCGACGAATCGCGCGGGCGCACGACCATCTGCCTCGCCATCACGCAGGCTATGAAAGACCTCGGCATCCACAACCGCTGCCGTCTGTTCGAGATTCCCGATGGCATCGACTACATCAAGGCCGTACCGCGCATGCAGCACTACATGGAGGTGTCGGCGCAAATCTACGGTATCTACCTGGAATACGTCAGTCCGCAAGACATTCACGTCTACTCAATTGACGAGTGCTTTATCGACGTGACACCCTATCTGGACCTCTATCACACCGATGCGGAAGACTTCGCCTGCATGCTGCGCGACGAGGTCCTCGCGCGCACCGGCATCACGGCGACGGTCGGCATCGGCCCCAACCTATTCCAGGCCAAGGTAGCACTCGATATCACCGCCAAGCACGTGCCCAGTCGCATCGGCAAACTCGACGACGAGACCTTTCGCAAGGAGATCTGGCCCCATCGCCCCATCGCCGACATCTGGGGCATCGGCCCCGGCGTGGCGGCCCGTCTCGAAAAGTACGGCGTCTACGACCTGATGGGCGTCGCCGCGCTCGACGAAAACCTGCTTTACGATGAGCTCGGCGTCAATGCCGAGTATCTGATCGACCACGCCTTCGGGCGTGAGCCGACAACCATCGCCGATATCCAAGCCTATCGCCCGCAAGCGACCTCGACCACCACAGGGCAGGTGCTCTCGAAGGGCTATGCCTACGAGCAGGCCTACACCGTCTTGCGTGAAATGGTCGATGCCGCCGTACTGGACTTGGTCGATAAGCACGTGTCTGCGACAGCATCTCGCTCTTTGTGGGCTACGCAAGCGAGCGCGCCGACATACGCCGCCTCGACGCCAGCGGCACGGCGCAGTTATATAGACGCTGCGGACACCTGCGCTCGAGCACGTCGAGTATCGAACCCACCGCAACCGCCGGTCCCGAGCTCGCGCCCCGTGCACCCAAGCCCGTCCAGCGCGATGACGAACGGCGCCGTCTGGTGCGCGAGGCGCAGGCAATCGATGGCATCTTTGTGGGCGAACACGGCGGCAAACCGCGCGGTGGCTATGCTGCCCTCTTTGCGCACTCCAACGCCTCGCGCAAGCTGCCCGAGCGCACCAATTCGTTTAAGAAGATCATGGGCTATTTCGATGACCTTTGGGCACAAACGGTCGATCCCAAACGACCGGTCAAGCGCATCAACCTGGGATTTGGCAACCTCATGCCGGAGGAGTTTGCCACCATCGATCTATTTAGCGATGTCGAGGCCGATGAGCGCGAGCGCGAGCTGGCCCGTGCCGTCCTGGCCGTAAAGGGCAAATACGGCAAAAACGCGCTCGTCAAGGGGCTGAGCTTTACCGCCGGCGCCACCGCACGCGAACGCAACGATCAGGTCGGAGGACACCGTGCCTAAACCAAAGCAACCCATGCGCCCGCCCACCGCCTTCGAACGCCTGGCCGACCCTGAGGGCAAGACGCCGCGCCGCCGACCCCAACCTCCACGGCCA
>ENA-OQHA01000555-OQHA01000555.1-human-gut-metagenome-genome-assembly--contig:-NODE-555-length-18181-cov-2.658358_pt1 | contig 18181 bp, 24 predicted proteins | sample MGYA00242558_ERZ504707 | MGnify/ENA primary metagenome ERZ504707 (study PRJEB26092, sample SAMD00036197) | human gut metagenome | host: Homo sapiens | study: EMG produced TPA metagenomics assembly of...
CCGACGGATAGACGCGGCAGTGGCCGACCTCGCAGCGCGGGACTGACCGAACTCCACGACGGTGCGTTATCGGTCGACGGGATCGGGTGTTGGGCATGGCGCACACGCCGGTGAAGCCGCCCTTGGCAGCAGCGCGGGTGCCGCTCTCGATGTCCTCTTTGACCTCGTAGCCAGGCTCGCGCAGATGCACGTGCATATCCACCAGCCGGGGACGGAGATACTTGCCGGAAAGGTCGCGGACCTCGGCTCCTCGGCGGCGAGGTTCTCGCCGACCTCGGCGATCTTGTCACCGTCGATCAGGACGTCGACGACACCGTCAAGCTCGACGGACGGATCGACGACGTGGGCATTCTTAAGAAGCAAGGCCATTATCGGCACCTCCAAGCAGCAGATACAGGATAGCCATACGCACGCAGATACCGGCGTAGACCTGCTCCAGGATGACGGAGCGTTGCGGGTGGTCGGCCATATAGGAGTCGAACTCAACGCCGCGGTTGATGGGGCCCGGGTGGCAGATAATCGCATCGGGCTTCATGAGCTTCTCGCGGTCCTTGGTCAGACCGAAGAGCTTGTGGTACTCACGAATCGTGGGGAACGGTGCGCCCTCGAGGCGCTCCTGCTGCACGCGCAACATGTAGACGACGTCCAGCTCGGGCAGGACGGAATCGAGGTCGCTCGTCACATGGTCGCAACCCAGAACCTCGGCGCCGGCGGCAGCAGCGTGCCGGGGGCGACAGCGTAGGTCTCGCAGCCCATGATCTTAAGGGCGGGGATCAGCGAGCCGCACACGCGGGAGTGCGCGATATCGCCGAGACGGCGACCTTCAGACCGTGAAGTCACCCTTGTGCTCCCAGATGGTGTACAGGTCGAGCAGGGCCTGCGTGGGGTGGTTGTGCTTGCCGTCGCCGGCGCAGATGACGCTCGCGGGCGAGTTCTGCGTGACGATGTAGGGAGCACCGGCGTGCTTATCGCGAACGACGATGCAATCAATCTTGTAGGCGTTGAGGGTCTCGACGGTGTCGACGAGGCTCTCGCCCTTGACCGTGGAGGTCGAGGAGCCGCCAAAGTTGAGGCTGTCGGCCGAAAGGCGCTTCTCGGCGAGCTCGAAGGAGCTGCGGGTGCGCGTCGAGGGCTCGTTGAACATGTTGACGATGGTCTTGCCCTTGAGCGTGGGGACCTTCTTGATCGCACGCTCGTTGACCTCAGAGAACGCCTTGGCGGTCTCGAGGATGAGCTTGATGTCCTCTTCGGAGTACTCGGTAATGTCGATCAGGTGCTTATGGTTGAACGCCACGGTACTACTCACCTCCCAGCGGCGCAGAGCCACGTGGGAACCCGGCGCAACGTCGTTAATCTCGACGGCGGTGTGGCCGTCGACTTCCTTCATATATAGGTGCACGTTCTCCTCATGCGACGAGGGAACGTTCTTGCCGACAAAAGTCCGGCGAGATGGGGAGCTCACGGTGACCGCGGTCAAGAGAACTGCCAGCTCGATGCGGCTCGGACGGCCCAGGTCCATGACGGCATCCAGAGCGGCGCGGATAGTACGGCCCGTATACAGGATGTCGTCCACCAGCACGACGCGCTTGCCGTCGACGCTGAAGGGAATGTTGGTAGCGTGGATCGCGGGAGCGAAATTGGTCGCATAGTCATCGCGGTAGAAGCTGATGTCCAGGCTGCCGAGCGGAACGTCGACGCCCTCGATCTCCTTGATCTCCTCGGCGAGCTTCTTTGCCAGAAGGTCGCCGCGCGTGACGATGCCGACCAGAGCGAGGTCTTCACAGCCCTCGTTGCGCTCGAGAATCTCGTGCGCGATGCGGGTCATCGCTCGATTGACGGCGGTCTCGTCCATGATGACCGCCTTGGGGGAAGTCGTGCCCATCGATCTCCTTCCTCACATGTCTTGACTGCTGACACAGTCAAAAAAATAGATGCCCGACCGCTTAAAGCGGACCAGACACCCACAGGAAGGGCTGCTCTTTGGCAGCTATGTAATTCCATGTGGGTATCTCGTACCCCTTTAATGGTCAAGGGATAGTGTAGCCAACCTCGAGCTTAATTGCGAGCATAAATACAGAACAATCCGTAAACGGGCGCAGGCGCTCCATAAACCTATATATATTTGTGGGACGAGCTTGAAAACGCACGCACGAGCTGGCATAATCCCCTCTGCTGCACGCAAATCGGATCTACGTCCAGGGCCGTGGCGTGAGCACTATCGCCAAAAGAGGAATATCTCTGTGTAGATTACGCACAGGGAGCTGCTTCTGTGCTATAGTTCAGGCTTGTTTGTTAACGCGACATGTTCGTTTGTCGCCCAAGGAGGGTCAGTTATGTCCAAAGTTTGCGAAGTTTGCGGTAAGCACCCCGTTGCCGGTCGCTCCATCAGCCACTCTCACCGCGTCACCAACCGTAAGTTCCGCCCCAACATCCAGCGCGTTTACGTCGTCGTCGATGGTCACCGTCGCAAGATGAACGTTTGCTCCACCTGCCTCAAGTCCGGCAAGGTTGCGCGCTCCTAAATAAGGTCTTACCAACAAGTACCTCGGACTCTCCGGGTCAAAGACCTCGCGTTCGTATAGAACTTACCAAAGGCGTCCTCCCCCACGGAGGGCGCCTTTTTGCACTCATTGGGGACAGACTTACATGAGTGTTTGCAGATGTCAAAGGAATCATAGCCCAGCTGATATGCCTTGAAGCTTGACCAGCGGTACGCATCGAGCGAGTCGAGCGCGCCTTTCACAGGATTGAGATGGATATAATCGAGCAACTGGACCGCCTGCGTGTCCGACTCGACCGCGACCCGCGAATAGCGATTGTCAAACAGGTGCCCCGTTCTCCCCGTTTTCCCATTGAAATACTCATGTATGTCTGTCCCCAATGAGAGGGGCGATGCATTGGGCTGATGGATTAAGTTGAAACGGTTCATTTGATTGAAACGTTTTAGTATGCCTTTTACGGGAATCTTACCGTTTACCGAATTATTTATTGCTATCATGCAAGGCGTAGGGTAAATCTCCGATCGCAAGGAGACACAAATGGTGAAAAAGTCACCGGAAAACACTACTCCCGCAATTGTGGACAACGTAGAGGCGCTTGAGGCTAAGCTCGCTCAGATGCGAGAGGCCCAGGCGCTTTTTGCTACGTACACGCAGGAGCAGGTCGACAAGATCTTCTATGAGGCCGCCATGGCCGCCAACAAGGCTCGTATCCCGTTGGCAAAGATGGCCATCGAGGAGACCGGCCGCGGCGTCTTGAGGACAAGGTCATCAAGAACCACTACGCCGCAGAGTACATCTACAACGCTTACAAGAACACCAAGACCTGTGGCGTTCTGGAGCGCGACGAGGCTTACGGCATCACCAAGATCGCCGAGCCCATCGGCATCGTGGGCGCCGTCATCCCGACGACCAACCCCACCTCCACCGCGATCTTCAAGACGCTGATCAGCCTGAAGACCCGCAACGGCATCATCATCTCCCCGCACCCGGCAGCCGCCAAGTGCACCATCGCCGCCGCCAAGCTCGTGCTTGACGCCGCCGTCAAGGCCGGCGCCCCCGAGGGCATCATCGGCTGGGTCGATGTCCCCTCCATCGAGCTGACCAACATGGTCATGCGTGACGTCGACATCATCCTCGCCACCGGTGGTCCGGGCATGGTCAAGGCCGCCTACTCCTCGGGCAAGCCCGCCCTGGGCGTTGGCGCCGGTAACACCCCGGTCATCATCGACGACACCGCCGACGTGCTGCTCGCCGTCAACTCCATCATCCACTCCAAGACCTTCGACAACGGCATGATCTGCGCTTCCGAGCAGTCCGTGACCGTCATCGACACCATCTATGACCAGGTCAAAGCCGAGTTCCAGAAGCGCGGCTGCTACTTCGTCAAGCAGGGTGCCGAGATGGAGGCCCTGCGTGCCGCCATGTTCAAGAACGGCGCTCTCGATCACCGCATTCCCGGCATGGCTGCCGCCAAGATCGCCGAGCTCGCCGGCATCGAGGTTCCTGCCAAGACCAAGATCCTGATCGCCGAGGTCAACTCCACCGACCCCGCCAAGGAGGAGTTCTCCCACGAGAAGCTCTCCCCGGTCCTGGCCATGTATCACGCCAAGGACTTCCAGGAGGCCGTCGACAAGGCCGAGCACCTGGTGCTCGCCGGTGGCCCGGGCCACACCGCCTCTCTGTACGTGCACCCCGCCCAGGCCGAGAAGATCAGCCTGTTCGAGCACGTCATGAAGGCCTGCCGTATCGTCATCAACACCCCGTCCTCGCACGGCGGCATCGGTGATCTATACAACTTTGGCATGAAGCCGTCTCTGACCCTGGCTGCGGCTCCTGGGGCGGCAACTCCGTCTCCGAGAACGTTGGGGTGAAGCACTTGATCAACGTTAAGACTGTGGCCGAGCGCCGTGAGAACATGCTGTGGTTCCGCGCTCCCGAGAAGGTCTACTTCAAGAAGGGTTCCACGCCCGTCGCTCTCGACGAGCTCGGTACCGTCATGGGCAAGAAGCGCGCCTTCATCGTCACCGACCAGTTCCTCTTCAAGAATGGCAACACCCGCGCCATCGAGGCCAAGCTCGACGAGATGGGCATCGCCCACGACTGCTTCTACGACGTCGAGCCCGATCCGTCGCTGCAGTGCGCACGTCGCGGCGCCAAGCAGATGGCTCTCTTTGAGCCGGACGTCATCATCGCCGTCGGCGGTGGCTCAGCTATGGACGCCGGCAAGATCATGTGGATGATGTACGAGCACCCCGAGTGCAAGTTTGAGGACATGGCCATGGACTTCATGGACATCCGCAAGCGTATCTTCACTTTCCCCGAGATGGGCAAGAAGCCTACTTCGTCGCCGTCCCGACCTCTTCGGGTACCGGCTCCGAGTGCACGCCGTTCGCCATCATCACCGACAAGGAGACCGGCATCAAGTGGCCGCTCGCCGACTACGCGCTGCTCCCCAACATGGCTATCGTTGACGCCGACAACTGCATGACCGCCCCGCGCGGCCTGACCGCTGCCTCCGGCATCGACGTCATGACCCACGCCATCGAGTCCTACGTCTCCATCATGGCTTCCGACTACACCAAGGGCCTCTCCGAGCGCGCTGCCAAGCTCGTCTTCGAGAACCTGCCTCCAGCTTCACGAACGGCGCCAAGGACCCGCACGCCCGCGAGGAGATGCACAACGCCTCCTGCATGGCCGGTATGGCCTTCGCCAACGCCTTCCTGGGCCTCAACCACTCCATGGCCCACAAGCTCGGCGCTTTCCATCACCTGCCCCACGGCCTCGCAAACGCTGTCATCCTGACCCGCGTCATGCGCTACAACGCCGCTGAGGCTCCCGTCAAGATGGGTACCTTCTCCCAGTATCCTTACCCCAACGCGCTGCACAACTACGCCGAGATGGCCAAGTACTGCGGCATCGAGGGCAAGGACGACAAGGAGGTCTTCGAGAACTTCATCACGAAGCTCGAGGAACTCAAGGACTTCATCGGTGTCAAGAAGACCATCGCCGACTACGGTGTTGACGAGCAGTACTTCCTCGACACCCTCGACGAGATGACCGAGCAGGCATTCAACGACCAGTGCACCGGCGCCAACCCGCGCTACCCGCTCATGAGCGAGATCAAGGAGCTCTACCTGGACGCCTACTACGGCCGCGAGCCTCAGGACTACGCCGTCTGCTAGTTTTAGCACGGTTTTTAACGGCGGGGGTGCACGGGTGTTTCACACACCCCCGCCGTCGCTTCTATCGCATCGTTGAAAGGATGCAACCATGCTGCTACCCGATTCCAAGACCGAGCTCGTCCGCCGTGGCAACAAGGTCGTTTACGACCTGGGCGACAAGATCGTCAAGGTCTTTAACGAGACCAAGCCTGTCTCCGACGTGTTCAACGAGGCTTTGAATCTTGCCCGCATCAATGAGTGCGGCATCCGCAGCCCCAAGGCTCTCGAGGTTTCCCAGCTCGAGAACGCCAACGGCTGGGCGCTCGTGACCGAGAAGGTTCCGGGCACCACCCTTGCCGAGAAGATGACTGCCGAGCCCCAGCGCTTTGGTGAGTACCTCGAGATGTTCGTCGACCTCCAGATCGAGATCCACGGCTACACCTCCCCGCTGCTCAACCGTCAGCGCGACAAGTTCGCCCGCATGATCGACAGCCTTGATCAGCTCAATGCCACCACGCGCTACAACCTTCAGGAGCGTCTGGACGGCATGACCAAGGAGTTCAAGGTCTGCCACGCGACTTCAACCCCTCCAACGTCATCGTCGGCGACGACGGCCAGCTCTATGTATGCGACTGGGCACACGCCACCCAGGGCTCCCCTGCTGCCGACGTTGCCACCACCTACCTGCTCTTCGCCCTCAACAGCAAGGATCAGGCTGAGGCCTACCTGGAGCTCTACTGCGACCGCGCCGACATGCCCATGCAGGTCGTGCGTCAGTGGACGAGCATCGTCGCCGCTTCCGAGCTCGCTCGTAAGCGCAACGTGAACGATGAGTTCCTGAAGAACTGGATCGACGTCGTCGATTATCAGTAATATCTGAGCGATTTATTTCGCATCGGAGGCACAAAGGGAAACCCCACAGCTCGAATGGGCTGTGGGGTTTTCCTTTTAGATATCGAGGATGCCACAAGATAAAAGGACGGCCCCACATCTCCCCGATCTGGAGAAATGCGGGGCCGTCCCGTATATCGAACTACAAGCGAAATCGTCGATTAACGGCGGGCCGCCTTAACAAGCTCGGCAACCTTGGCGACGACCTCGTCGATCGCCACGTCCTCACGCTCGCCCGTAGCACGGTCCTTGAGCTCCACAGTGCCATTCTTAAGGCCGCGCTTACCCAGAACGACCTGATACGGGAAGCCCATGAGGTCGTTATCGGCAAACTTAAAGCCGGGACGCTCGTCGCGATCGTCGACGACGACCTCGATACCCTCGGCGCACAGACCGTCAACAATCTGATCGCAGACGGTAGCGCACTCCTCCTTCTTGGGATCAAGCGGAATCACCGCGACCTCGTACGGGGCAACGGAGATCGGCCAGACGATGCCGTGTTCGTCGTTGTGCTGCTCCACGACGCAGCAAGCGAGCGGGACACACCAACGCCGTAGCAACCATGATGAGCGGCTTCTCCTTGCCGTCTCGTCCATAAAGGTGGCACCATGGCCTCGGAGTACTTGGTGCCCAGCTGGAACACCTGAGAGACCTCGATGCCGCGGGCAGCAGAGAGCGGCTTGCCGCAGTGCGGGCAGGGATCGCCGGCAACGACGGTGACCAGATCTGCCCACTCATCGACGGTAAAGTCGCGCTCGGGGCAGGCACCGGTAAAGTGATAGTCGACCTCGTTGGCACCGCAGGCCCACTGCTTGGACTCGCGCAGGCTCTCGTCGCACACCAGACGGATGCCCTCGGGCAAGTTAACCGGTCCGATAAAGCCTTGTGCAGACCGTAGGTCTGGAGCTCCTCATCAATCATCATGCGATAGCCCTTGCCAAAGACATGCTCGGCCTTGCAATCGTTGAGCTCGTGGTCACCCGGGACAATGGCCACGACGGGCTTGCCCTCGCGTCGATGAGTGCCAGAGACTTGCGCGTACCGTTCTCGGGGAAGCCAAAGAACTTGGCGACGGCCTCAATGGTACCCATACCCGGAGTCTCGACCTTGGTGAGCGTGCCGTCGCCGGGGCCTCGGTCACAACGACCTTGGTGCTTGCCGCCTCGTCATCGGCAGCAAAGCCGCAATCGTCGCAGTAGACGAGCGAGGCCTCGCCGGCGTCAGCCAGAGCCATGTACTCGACGGAGGTGTCGCCGCCGATCTCGCCGGAGTCGGCGACAACGGGCAGAGCTTGATGTAGCAGCGCTCGCAGATGTTGGCGTAGGCCTGCTTCATCTTGTCATACTCCTCCTGCAGGCTCTCCTGCGTGGCAGAGAAGCTGTAGGCGTCCTTCATGATGAACTCGCGGCCGCGCATCAGGCCAAAGCGGGGACGGAACTCATCGCGGAACTTGTCCTGAATGTGGTACAGATTGACAGGCAGCTGCTTGTAGGAACGCAGCTCATTGCGCACCAGGGCCGTGACGGTCTCCTCGTGGGTGGGGCCCAGCACGAACTCGCGACCATGACGGTCGTCAAAGCGCACAAGCTCCTTGCCATAGGCATCGATACGGCCGGACTCACGCCACAGCTCGGCGTCGACCATAATGGGCATCATGAGCTCCTGAGCGCCCGCAGCGTCCATCTCGTCGCGCACGATGTTCTCGATCTTGCGAATCGAGCGCCAAGCAAGCGGCAGGTAGGAATACAGGCCGGCGGCCTCCTTGCGGATCATGCCGGCACGGAGCAGCAGGCGGTGACTGGCGAGCTCGGCGTCCGCCGGATCCTCTTTAAGCGTCGGCGCATAGAGCTTAGACATATACATTGCTCGGGTCATTTATTACTCCTCAATAAGCTTGTCGACCTCGGCCATCAGCGCGTCGACAATTTGATCCTCAGCTACTTTACCAATGATCTGGCCATGCGAAAAGAGCAGGCCCTGACCACGTCCGCAGGCAACACCCAGGTCGCGTCAGATGCCTCTCCGGGGCCGTTGACCGCACATCCCATCACGGCGATCGAAAGCGGCGCGGAATAGTTCTTAAGCCGCTCGGTGACCTCCTCGGCGATGGGAATAAGGTTAACCTGGCAGCGGGCGCACGTGGGGCACGAGACAATCTCGGGACCACGGCGACGCAGGCCCAGCGACTGTAGAATTCCCCAGGCGACCGGCGGCTCCTCAACCGGATCGGCCGTGAGCGACACACGCATGGTGTCGCCGATGCCTTCGGAAAGCAAGATACCCAAGCCTACAGAGCTCTTGATGGTGCCCTGCAGCTTGGTACCCGCCTCGGTTACGCCCAGGTGAAGCGGAACGTGGGGAATCTCACGCGACAGGGCTCGATAGGTATCGAGCGTCGTTTGCACGCTATGGGCCTTAGCCGAAAGCACAATGTTCGTAAAGCCGCGGTCTTCAAAATGCTTGACGAAACGCTCGCTCGACATCACGAGCTTTTCGGGCTGCGTGAGGTCGTCGCGCTCGGCGATATCCTGCTCAAGCGAACCGGCATTGACGCCGATACGAATCGCACAGCCCGCGGCACCCGCAGCATCGATCACCGCGTCAACCTTGGCCCAATCGCCAATATTGCCGGGATTGATGCGCAGCTTGGCAGCACCGGCCTCAACGGCACCAATGGCGAGTTTATGGTTAAAGTGGATATCGGCGACAATCGGCACCGGAGACTCGGCGCAGATGGTGCGGAAACCCTCAAGTGCGGCCTCGGTGGGCACACTCACGCGCACGATATCGCAGCCAGCCTGCGCCAACGCGCACACCTGCGCAAGCGTTGCCTGGGCATCAGCAGTATCGGTGCAGGTCATAGATTGGACCACCACAGGCGCGCCGCCACCGATCTGCACGCCGCCCACATGCACGGGGCGCGTCAGCTCGCAAGGCAAAGGATGGGATAAAGACAAACCAAACACTCCCCTACAGAATAAATCGAAGGATGTCGGAACGAAGCATATAGACAAACAGCAGCGCAAAGAGCGCGATGCCCACATAGCTCACAATCGTCTGGACCTTGAGCGGAAGCTCGCGGCCCGCAATCTTTTGAATGATCTCGATGACCAGCTTGCCGCCATCGAGTGGTGGGATGGGCAGCAGGTTCATAAAGCCAAGCGAGAACGAAATGAGGGCGGCAAACGAAAGGAACGTGGCAGGGCCGGCAGCAGCAGCCTGTGAGGACATAACGCTAATACCCACGATCGAAGAAGACTGATCGAGAATCTCCATCGTATGCTGCGGCTGGAGTAGGCGCATAACGCCATCCGCCGTCTGTACAACATAGGAGAATGACAGACGCGCCGAGGTGATCGGGTCTAAACGGACCACCTGCATAGAGGCATACACACCCAGCGCTCGTCCTCTTTGAGCGCAACCGTGGTCGAATGCTGCTTGCCGTCACGCTCGTACTCGATGGCGATATCGTCCTTACCGGCAGCCTTGCCGATGGCATCGTAAACGTCCATCCAGGTAGAGCACGATACTCCGTCAACCGAAAGGATCGCGTCGCCGCCCTCGATACCCGCCTTGGCGGCAATAGACCCCCCGTCAACCTGACCGATCACGTTGGTATCCATCGGCACGGTGACACCCGCAATGGAATAGATACTCATAAGGAGCAAAAAGCCCGTCAAGATATTGACAATAATGCCCGCGAGCAGCATAAAGGCGCGCTTGAGAAAGCTCTGGCCAAGATAGGTGTGCGAACGCTCTTGTGCAAGGAACTCGGCCTCGCCGCACGGCAGCTCCCACGCATCGCCCTCGGCAGTTGAATGTTCGCGATCGAAACGGCGGCCGTCAAAGGTGGTGTAACCCGCCGCATCTCGCGGCAGCGTCTGATACTTGGTGGGATAGTAGCTCGGCGAGGGCTTCTCCTTCCTCATACCAGGGTGCGATGGAGCCCCAGCCAAGCCAACAGGGCGCATGCCTCAAGCACATCCTCCTCGGAAAGCTCGAGCTCGACAGCAAGGTCGGCCACGGTCACGCGACCATGACGATAGATAGCCGCGAGCACGCGATCGGCACACGAGACGTCGGTCGGATCCATACCGCAGATGGCAGCGTAGCCACCCAGCAGCAGCGGGGTCACGCCAAACTTGGTTCCAATGCGACGCGACGTGTAATGAATGTCAAAGCGGCACGGCAGGCCCAAAAAGAACTCGGTCACACGGACGCCGCAGGCACGCGCCGCCAAAAAGTGGCCGCCCTCGTGCAAAAACACGAGGACGGAAAGCATCAGCAGGCCCCAAAAGACCGATGAGAGAACGTTCAGAACAGTATCCATAAAACGAAAAAGCAATCCTTATGGGTTAGGAACGGGTTGCGGCGAGCACCTGCGCAGCCTTTTCACGCGCCCACGCATCGATGTCGCGAAGCTGCTCAAACGAATCGACCGCCTGCATATCGTGGGCATCCATGCAGGATTCCACAATGCGATCGATATCGGTAAAGCTGCAGCTATCGTGCAGGAAGGCATCGACGGCAACCTCGTTGGCGGCATTGAGCACGCACGGCATGGTGCCGCCCGTCTTGCCGGCACGCTCGGCCAGTGCCAGACAGCGGAAGGTATCCATGTCGCAGCATCAAACGTGAGCTGCCCCAGCTCGCGAAAATCGATACGAGGCGCCGGGGTATCCCAACGCTCGGGATACGAGAACGCGAACTGGATGGGAATACGCATGTCGGAAGCACCGAGATGCGCCATCACGGAGCCGTCGGCAAACTCGACCATAGAGTGAATCTTGGACTGACGCTGCACGACCACGTTAATGAAATCGAGGTCGCAGTTAAACAGGTGCATGGCCTCGATGCGCTCCAGGCCCTTGTTCATGAGGGTGGCGGAGTCGATGGTGATCTTGGCACCCATGGCCCACGTGGGATGTGCGAGGCATCGGCACGCGTCACGCGATTGAGCTCGTCGCGCGTGCGGCCAAAGAACGGACCGCCCGAGCAGGTGAGCCAAATGCAGTGGGCCTCGCGCGGGTTCTCACCCAGATAGCACTGGTAGATGGCGGAATGCTCAGAGTCAACTGGAATAAGCTGGCCCGGTTGCGCCAACGGCATAAGCAAGTCGCCACCGACGACGAGGGACTCCTTGTTGGCAAGGGCAAGGCGCTTATTCGAGGTCAAGGCCGCATGGCTCGCCTCGAGACCGGCGGCGCCCACAATAGCGACAAGCACGCAGTCGACATCGTCGCGACGCGCGAGCTCGCAAACCGCCTGCGCGCCAACGCCGAGCTTCGTTCCCTCGGGCAACTCCTGCAGCACGGCATCATCGCCATGAGCGAACATCGGCCACGGCAACCGCCGAAACCGAGAACTCGACGGGCAGCGGCAACGAGCTCGAGGGTACTGGAGTTAACGGACAGCGCCGTCACCTGCAGGCAATCGGCATGCTGGCGGCACACATCGAGCGCCTGGGTGCCGATAGAGCCCGTACAACCCAGGATGGCAACGCGAAGGCGTCCATCGGGGCCATACGTCGTCTGGAAGGACATTACAGCACGCCTCCGATCATCAGCAACAGCTGTGCGGTGATGCAGCCGAAGATAAGCGAATCGCTACGATCGAGCATTCCGCCGTGGCCCGGGATAAGGTTGCCGGAATCCTTGACGCCCACACCGCGCTTGATGCGCGACTCGATAAGGTCGCCGATAACGCCCAGAATGGACACGACCACGCCGCACAGCAGCGCATAGGGCAGGCTGAGCTTGTAGAAGTGCGTCGCCCACAGGATGAGCCAAATCAAAACCGAGCCCAGGATGCCGCCAACAAACCCCTCCCAGCTCTTTTTGGGAGAGATCTTGGGAACCATCTTGTGTTTGCCGATACGGCTGCCCACGATGTAGGCAAACGAATCGGAGACCCAAAGGGACGCGCAAACGCCCACTGAAAGCAGGGCGCGGCAAAACCGGGCACGCATCGCGCAGCAGCACGATAGCCGACAGCATAAAGCCAGTGTAGATGGGACCCATGAGCGTCACGGCCACATCAGAGATGCGGGTACGCGGCGACCAAACATACCAAATGCCCACAGCGAGCATCAGGCAAAAAGCAGGGCATTCAGCAACATCGAATCGCCCAACGCCGACAGCGGAAAGAGTACGGCGGCAGCGATACCCATGCGCTCGTTAGCCATCTTGCCATCGAGCCTCGTCATACGGAAAAACTCATAGCAGCACAGACCGCTCATGACAGAAACAAAGATGGCCGTGGGCACGATACCCAAAACCAGGCACAGGATAAAGACAACGGCGTAGACGATACCGGCGGCGGCACGGGTGATAAAGCCCGCCAGCCACGAACCGGTGCCGCTCTTTGCTGCAGGTGCTCCCGCAGTGGCAGCCTTGCGCGCAGGCGCCGCGGAAACTGGCGTCTTGGGAGCAGATGCCTTGGGACGATCGGACACGATTAAGCCTCCTCGGTCTTGCTCAGTCCACCAAACCTACGGTCACGGCCCTGATAGGCCAAAATGGCGTCGACAAGGCCCCAACGATCAAAGTCGGGCCAATAGGTATCGGTGACGTAGAATTCGGAATAAGCCACCTGCCACAGCAGATAGTTCGAAAGGCGCAGCTCACCAGAGGTGCGAATCACAAGTTCGGGATCGGGAAGACCGGCGGTATAGAGGCGGGAAGCCACCATGTCGTCATCAATTGCGGCAGGATCGATCTTACCGGCGGCAGCGTCGGATGCGATCTGACGGACAGCGCGGGTAATCTCGGCACGCGCGCCGTAGTTGACGGCAAGCGCCAGCGTCATACCGGTGTGATCGGCGCATTCGGCAAGACCGCGCTCAAAAACGTCGCGAGTCTTCTTGGGCAGCGCGGAAATGTCACCCAAAAAGACTACGCGCACATTTTCGCGCTTCAGAAGCGGCAGCTCGTCGATAAACGTCTTGGCAAACAGGTGCATCAGAACGTTGACTTCGTGCTGCGGTCGATTCCAGTTTTCGGTCGAAAATGCATAGGCCGAAAGCACGTCGACGCCCAGGCGCACGCAGGCGGTAATGATCTCGCGCAGCGAGACGATACCCGCCTTGTGGCCCTCAGTGCGTGCAAGACCGCGCGACGTGGCCCAACGACCGTTGCCGTCCATGATGCACGAGATATGGTGCGGAATGTTATTGAGGTCAAGGTCGGAAAAACCGACGTCCGCAGGGGCGTCGGCAAAGTACTCGACCAGTTTATGCTCGTCGTATTGCACCTTAGATCTCCATGACCTCGGCTTCTTTTTCCTTCAGAAGCTCCTCGACCTTGGCGACATACTCATCGGTGTGCTTCTGGACCTTGGCCTGCTCGCGACGGACATCGTCCTCGGTGAGCTCCTCATCGCGCTCGAGCTTGTTGTTGAAGTCGCGACGGATGTTACGGATAGACACCTTGGCCTGCTCGGCGTACTCGCGGCACTCCTTGACGAGTTCGCGACGGCGCTCCTCAGTGGGGGCCGGGAACGGCAGACGAACGACGGTGCCATCGGAGTTGGGGGTAATGCCCAGATCGGAAGCGCCGATGGCCTTGACGATAGCGTTGATGAGCGCCTTGTCCCACGGCTCGATGAGCAGCATGTGAGCCTCGGGGGTCTTGACGGCGGCAACCTGCGTGACCGGCGTGGGAACACCGTAATAATCAACGGTGATGTCGGACAGAATGTTGGCGTTGGCGCGACCGGTACGGACCTTGGAGAAGTTATGCTTGAGGGACTCGAGCGACTTGTCCATATGGGCGGTGATGTTCTCTGCCATGCTTAATCCTCCTGATAGACGAGCGTGCCGACGGGCTCACCCCGCGAGCGCGCGCTGACGGTGTCCTCGCCATCGATGTTGAGGACCAAAATCGGCATACGGTTATCCTGCACAGTGCCGTAGCCGTGGAATCCATAACCTGCAGACCACGGACGAGAACCTCGTGATAGGTAATCTTGTCAAAACGGACGGCATCGGCGCACTTGACGGGATCCTTGTCGTAGATGCCGTCAACCTTGGTGGCTTTAATCAGAATCTCGGCGCCGATCTCGCACGCACGAAGAGCCGCGGCGGTGTCGGTCGTAAAGTACGGATTGCCCGAACCGGCGGCAAAATAACGACGTTGCCCTTGGAAAGGTGGTTGATGGCGCGACGGCGAATATAGGGCTCGCAGATCTCGTTCATCTGGATAGCGCTCATCACACGGCAGGGAACGTCGTTATGCTCGAAAGCATCCTGCAGGGCGAGCGCGTTCATAACGGTCGCGAGCATGCCCATGTAGTCGGCCTGAGCACGCTCCATGCCACCGGCAGCGCCTGCCATGCCGCGGAAAATATTACCGCCGCCGACAACGACGCCGACCTCATGGCCAACGGCGAGCAGCTCCTTGACCTGCTTGGCAAGATGATCGGTAACCTTGGGGTCAATGCCATATTGGCCGTCGCCCATCAGCGCTTCGCCGGAAAGCTTAAGAAGCACTCGTTTATATCGGATGTCGGACAAAGCGATCCTCCTTTAATTAGACTCTCAATATGATATCAAAGGCTCTGATAAGAGCATGAAAAAGCAGGCTGTGAGTAAAACCCACAGCCTGCTCATTACCAGCTACAAGAGCTATTTACTCGCCACGGACCAGACGGTCAAAGGCAACGACGGTAATGGTGTCGCCGAGCTCCTTGGAGACCTGCTCAGCGTACTTCTTGATGGTGAGGGAGCTGTCCTTGATGAACTCCTGCTCGGTGAGCACGGACTGCTTGTAGAACTTCTCCAGACGGCCAACAGCCATCTTCTCCTGGATAGCCTCGGGCTTGCCGGACTCGGCAGCCTGGGCCATGTAGATCTGCTTCTCGTGCTCGACGGTCTCGGCCGGAACCTGATCGCGGGTAGCGCAGATCGGGGCGACGGCGGCAACCTGAAGGGCAACGTCGTGAGAGAAGGTCTTGAAGGACTCAGCCTGAGCGGTCTCGGCCTTCTCGAAGGCGAACTCGACGAGGACGCCGATCTTACCACCCATGTGGATGTAAGAAGCGAGCGCGCCGTTCTCGGCCTTGCGGGCAGCGAAGCGGGAGATCTTCATGTTCTCGCCCATGATGTGAATCATCTCGGTGAGCTCGGAGGAAACGGTCTCCTCGCCCATCGGCTTCTCGAGCAGAGCGTCGACGTCAGCAGGCTCGGTGGTAGCGACAACCTCAGCGACCTTAGAAGCAAAGCCGGTGAACTTGGCGTTGGAGCCAACGAAGTCGGTCTCGCAGGAGAGCTCGAGCAGAGCACCCGGTCTTGCCATCCTCGGAGACGAACGCGGCGACAGCGCCTCGTTGGTCTCACGGCCAGCCTTCTTGGCAGCTTGGCAAGGCCGTTCTTACGCAGAACGTCGACAGCGGCGTCCATGTCGCCGTCAGCCTCGACGAGAGCCTTCTTGCACTCCATCATCGGGGAGTCGGTCATCTCGCGGAGCTGCTTGACCATAGCGGCGGTAATCTGGGCCATTGTGGTTCCTTTCAAAGAGATGAAAAAGAATTAACTAAGACTGATCTACTCGGCCTTGGGCTCAGCGGCCATCTCGCCTCGGAGACCTGCTCCTTGCCGGAGCCAGCGAGGCAGGCGTCAGCCATGAGCTCGCACATAAGGTGACAGCGGAGATAGCGTCATCGTTGCAGGGGATGCCGTACTCGACCTCGTCGGGATCGGAGTTGGTGTCGATCAGAGCGACGACGGGGATGTTCAGGCGCTGAGCCTCCTTGATGGCGTTCTCCTCGCGCTTGGTGTCGATGACGAAGAGAGCCTGGGGCAGACCCTTCATGTCGCGGGCACCACCGAGGTTGGTCTGGAGCTTGGTGAGCTCCTTGCCGAGAACAGCCTGCTCCTTCTTGGGGAGCACTGCCATGCGGCCGTCCTCGACCATGGCCTCGAGCTCCTCCATGCGGTTGATGCGGGAGCGGATGGTGACGAAGTTGGTCAGCATACCGCCGAGCCAACGCTGGTTGATGTAAGGCATGTTGGCGCGCTCAGCAGCGTTCTTGACGGCTCCTGAGCCTGCTTCTTGGTGCCGACGAACAGCACATTGCCGCCCTTGGCGACGTCTTGACGAAGGTGTAGCCTGATCGGCGTCGAGGATGGTCTGCTTGAGGTCGAGGATGTAGATGCCGTTGCGCTCACCGAAGATGAACGGCTTCATCTTGGGGTTCCAGCGACGGGTCTGGTGACCGAAGTGGCAGCCGGCCTCGAGCAGGGTGCGGATATTAATCTTGGTAGCCATGTTAAACCTCCTGTGGTTTGCCTCCGCGCGGGGTCATCCTCCAAAACCAACCCGGACATGTGCTACCAAAGCCCGGGCACCACGGTATGAAGTAGCCGCGCGTGCGTGATAAAAACATGTTGCCGTGAAGCAACCCGATGAATGATAGCAGGAATGCTTCTTCCTGCCAACCCGCAATCAAAACCACACACCTGAGTGCGGCGCGGGACGTCCCAGCCACTATTCGCCTCGGGGATGGGCTTGAGCCACGGCACGTTTGAGCCGATCGGGCGTGAGATGCGTGTAGATCTGCGTCGTGGACAGGCTCGCATGACCCAGCAGCTCTTGAACCGAGCGCAGGTCCGCGCCGCCCTCGAGCAAGTCGGTCGCAAGGTATGGCGGCATCGCATGCGGGGCGATGTCGGCCGGAATGCCGGCGAGCGTCGCCAGCATATGAAACCGCCGCCTGAGCATGGCGGCACTCATGCGATTACCGCGCGCCGATATAAGCAGCGGATGCGGCCCGGTAGCGGGGTCACGACGCTTTGCCTGAGCGAGCAACTCCGGCCTCCCCTCCTCAATATAGAGACGCGTCGCCTCGAGCGCACGACGATACAGAGGGACGATACGTTCTTTGCTCCCCTTGCCCCACAGGCGCAGCGTGCGTTCGGACCACGCAATGGACTCCACATTGAGTGCTGCGAGCTCAGAGATACGGGCGCCGAGGCATAGAGCAGCTCGAGCATCGCCGCATCGCGCAGTCCCGCGGGTGTTGAGGTATCAGGCGTCTTGAGCAGCGCCTCCACCTGATGGGTCGTAAGGACGCCCGGCAGGTCACGCGGCAGCTTGGGCGATGCGATCGCCGAGACTGCATCGCCCTCCACGACCCCCTCGGCAGCCATCCATCGATAGAGCGATCGGATAGCCGACAGATGCGCCGCAAGCGTCGGGGAGCCACCTGCTCACGCGAAAGCTCGGCAAGATAGCGACGAATGGTGCGCACGTCGGCAGCGAAAGCATCGATATCCTCGCGCTCGCACCAGGCAGCAAAGCGCTCCAGCCTCGAGCCATAGGCCGTCACCGTATTGGGAGAAAGCCCCTCGACACGTGCGATATAGGCGATAAACGAGTCGACGGTGTCGTACAGGTCAAAGGCTATGACCGGTCGCCTCCAAACAGATCGGGGCGAGTGGCCAGATAGGCATCAAGGGCCTCGAGCGCACGGTCCGCATAGGCCTGGTAGCGGTCGCGCTTGCTGCGGCGCTTACCATCCTCGAGTGGCGGCACCAGGCCAAAGTTGACATGCATGGCTGGTAGCCCACGGTGGCAGGATCGGTCGCATAGCCCACGAGCGCGCCCAGGCGCCCACGCGGGGCAACTCGAC
>ENA-OQHA01000556-OQHA01000556.1-human-gut-metagenome-genome-assembly--contig:-NODE-556-length-18156-cov-3.902269_pt1 | contig 18156 bp, 15 predicted proteins | sample MGYA00242558_ERZ504707 | MGnify/ENA primary metagenome ERZ504707 (study PRJEB26092, sample SAMD00036197) | human gut metagenome | host: Homo sapiens | study: EMG produced TPA metagenomics assembly of...
CCGATCTCAAGTGGTGCTTTCACGCTATTAACCCGAGCGATATCGAAAACGTAACCGTATTGAAGGATGCTTCTTCTACTTCTATCTACGGTTCACGTGCAGCCAACGGTGTAGTCGTAATTACAACCAAACGCGGAAAAGGTGCTAAACCGACTGTCAGCATCAAAGGCCAATACGGTTTCTCACAGCCGCTTTGCCAACAACTGAAATGATGAGTACCAGTCAGTACTATGACTTGTGGAAAACCATTGCTCCCAATGCCGACTTATCCATCATCAAACAATACATGGATATGGGTATTAATACCAACTGGCAAGATTATTTCCTGAAAGACAACGCACCGACCTGGCAATTAGATGCCAGCATCACCGGTGTTTCTAAAAATACAAACTACTTCATCTCTGCCAGCCACTACGATCAGGAAGGTGTGGAACCGGCATCAGGTATGAAACGTGAAACTTTGAGAAGTAACATTGATACAAAAGTATTCGACTGGTTGCGCGTCGGAGTTAACCTCGGTCTTTCTTATGAAGATTTTGAAACTAATGGTTTTGCTACAACTGGTAACAGCTGGTACAACGTAGCAACCTTGAGCCGCTGGGCTCTCCCCTGGGAAACTCCGTATGAAATCGTTGACGACGGAAACGGCAACTGGCATTATGGAGACCGCAAAGACTTGTTGGATGTACTTGGTTTGTGGAACCCGTATTATCTGTTGGAAAATCAGCCTGCAGAAAAGAACAAGATCCGCTTGTACGGAAATATGTTCGAAGAACTCACTCCGGTGAAAGGATTGACAATCCGTGCTTCACAGGCTCTGGATGCATTCGACTACAGATATCGTTACAGACAGCTTCCGGCTCAGTTCAATAACTATTCCGGATCAGCCAGCGAATCTTTCCAGCGCTACTCATCCATGACATTCACCAATACAGCCGAATATAAATTTGATGTAGATAAAATACATAACGCTACTTTCCTGATCGGTCAGGAAGCTATCATTTACGATGGAAGTTCATTTGGTGCAAGTGTTGAAGGTATCACCGATGACCGTCTGACACTGTTGAGCCATGGTACAACTCCGAAAGCTCCCAGTGCAAGCATCCAGAAGAAAGTTATGAACTCTTACTTCGCACGTGGTGAATACAACTATGCAGAAAAATATTTCCTGGATCTTTCCTTCCGTACAGATGGTTCTTCTGTATTCGGAAAGAACAACCGCTGGGCTTCCTTCTTCTCTGTTGGAGCTATGTGGAACATCAAGAAAGAAAGCTTCATGGAAGACGCTGAATGGTTGAACGATTTACGTTTCAAAGTCAGCTACGGTACAACTGGTAACTCTGCATTCAGTGGCGATCCTTATTATCCGTCATTAGGTCTGGTAGGAGTAGGTAAATATCAGGGTGGCTCTTCTTTCGGTATTTCAAGTGTACAGAACGATGATCTGACTTGGGAAAAACAGAAATCACTGAATATCGGTATCAGCACACGCATGTTCAACCGTCTGGATCTGAGCATCGACTTCTATAACAAAGTTACCAGCGACATGTTGATGACCATCCCTTATTCTTATACTACAGGACATAGCTCCGGATGGGGAAATATCGGAAGTATGTACAACCGTGGTTTCGAAGCTTCTGTACAATATGAAATCTTCAATACCAAAGATTTCTACTGGAGCGTATCCGGAAACATCAACTACAACAAGAACCAGATCACAGAACTCTTCGGTGGACGTGACGAATATGTAATTCCTAACACAGGTGTAAAATATCAGGTAGGTGAATCTCTTGGTGACTTCTACTATGTAAGATGGGTCGGCGTGGATCCGGAAGACGGACAGCAGATCTGGCTTGACGATAAAGGAAACGAAACCAAGGAATATTCGGACAACTATGCTGTATTTACCGGAAAGAACCAGTATGCACCATGGCAGGAGGTTCAATACTCGTATTTCATGGAAGGGCTTCAGCGTAGACGCTAACTTCTCATTCATGCTGGGTAAGTACCTGATCGACAATGACCGCTTCTTCGTAGAAACCCCAACTTCGTAGGACAGCTGAACCAGTCAGTTGAAATGGCTAATATGTGGACAACTCCGGGACAGATCACAGATATTCCGGCAGCCAACTCTGCTCGTCAGTTCGATACACACTTGCTGGAAAACGCTTCTTTCATGCGTCTGAAGAACTTAACCGTCAGCTACTCTCTCCCCAAACCTTTGCTGAAGAAGGTTGGCTTTATCAAGGAGTACGTATCTTCGGTGTAGGACGTAACTTGTGGACCGTTACTCAATATAAGGGAGCAGACCCCGAAGTTGACTCTAACTTGCAGTTAGGAGTATATCCGAACACCCGTCAGTTCGCTATTGGCGCTGAATTAACGTTCTAATGAACACCATACAAATAAAAGATTGGTATACGAATAAAAATAAATTAGTATATGAACAAGAAACTATTCCTCATATCAGCAATCGCATGCTGCTGCTCCTTGTCTTCATGTGACATGGATCTTACCCCCGAAACAAATATCGCTACCGATGAATCGGTACGCAACGTCGGGGACTGCGAAAAATACAGTAACCTCTTCCATGCTGAATGGAGAGGATATATCCAGGGATCAATCGCTGCAACCGAACTCGTACAGAGCGGACAGGTAGTAGCCACTTCAGACTATGGTAACACATACGGAGCCTACTACAGATGGGACTTCCAGATCACAGATGGAACCGTACAAAGCTGCTGGTCCAGCAACTATAACTACATTGCCAATGCCAACCTGCTCATACAGAAAGCTGCCCTGCTGCTGGAAGATCCGCAGATAAGTGATGCGGACAAACAGGAAATCAAGCTGTACATGGGACATGCATATTTCAGCAGAGCAATGGCATACCGCGAACTGGCTCTCCACTTCTGCAAGGACTATAATCCATCAACGGCTGCCAGTGAATATGGAGTTCCTCTGGTAGATACCTATAATCCGGGACCGAATGCGGAGACTTATCCGGGAAGAAGTTCACTGCAGGAAACTTACCAGCATATCGTGAATGACCTCACCAAAGCTGAAGAGTATGTTACAACTGCCGGAGTCGTTAACTCAACAAAGATTACGGCTGATGTCGTACAGGTGCTCAAAGCACGTGTTGCACTCGATATGGAAGATTACACAACTGCTGCAAATGTAGCACAGGCGCTGATCAACAAAGGTACATACACACTGATCTCCAATCCGGCACAGTATAAGGACATGTGGCTGAACGATACGGGTACAGAAGCTATCTGGCAGTTCTATATGGAACTCAAGAACGAAGAAGGACCGACTGATCTCGGAAGCATGCTATCTGGAATCATCGACAAGTTCGCACGTCCCTCATACATGGCAAGCAAGAAGGTTACTGATCTGTATGACACCGAAAACGATATCCGATACGGAGCTTACTTCAAGACAGATACCATCGATGCACAGACTGTACCTGACTTCGTGGGAACCTACTGCAACAAATGGCCCGGAAACCCGGCTCTGTATACTGGAAAACCCAACAACATGAACAAGACCAAAGCTATGCGTATCTCGGAAATGTATCTTTTGGCAGCCGAAGCTTACGCAAAATCAGGAAATCAACAAGCCGCATGCGGCTTGTTGAACGACCTGAGAAAGGCACGTATCAGCGGATGGACCGACCAGACTTACAGCGGAGACGCGCTGATGAAGGAAATTCAGGATGAACGTACCCGCGAACTCTTCGCTGAAGGATTCCGCTTCTCGGATATGAAACGATGGGGCATCGGATTCTCACGTTCTGTTGCTGAAGATGCACCTGTGGCAAACTATGTAGCTACACAGGGTAATGATCTGACCAAGGATGCCAGTGATCACATGTGGGTATGGCCGATTCCGAAAGATGAAATCGATGCAAACCCGCAAATCAAAGGACAGCAGAATGAAGGATATTAATAACAAGATAACCTCTCTAATTTAACCTTACATAATATTAAAATTACAAAGAGCCACCTCCGTGTGATACAGGGGTGGCTCTGTCTTTTATATAATCCGATAATGAGCATCCTTCGGCAACATCCTTTAAAATGCAACAGAAGCCCTGAAAAGCCACAAATACGCAAAATAAATATATCAGGCAGAGACTCTGCTGAGAGTTCTAGAGGAGCAATCCATAATAATCCGAAAGCACCCTCCCATCCGTAACGATTCATCAGAACTCTACAAAGAATAAAATAAAGAAGACCTACCGGACTGATCAATAGCATGGTTTGCTTCCGGATCAATGGAAGATGACACAAAAATAGCCGTCCAGAAATTGGGACGGCTATTTTTAATTTATACGCTATCACGGAAGTTATGCGAAAAATCCGTGACTTCTATCTTTGCATCAGAAAAGTATTTACCAGTGAACAGTATTCAGATACTTATCAACCAGAATACCATCGATAGCTTTCAGCTTGAAGGTCAGACGAGTCTTTGCTTTAAACTTGATCACCATCAGTTCACCATCACCTTCCAGAGTCGGTTTCTCTCCTAAGTTAACGAAAGTAGGATAAAGTGCCTTCACTCCGTTACTGTGCAGACGGTCATAAGTCAGATTCTTCATTTCTTTCATGCCGGCAGCATCTACCCCTGCATATTCCATCACTTGCGGATCGTAAGGCAGTGCAAAGCTCAAAGCATTGACAGACTGAAGTCCCTTACCGGTAACACGGATTTCTACCGTTTCACCTGCGTTATAAACCTTCTTGGAAGGAGTAACCTGAATAGTTCCGGCTACAGCAGGAACCTTCTTCGAACTTACACCGGTTTCCAGCTCGATACCTACGGTAGAAATATCGTATGCATCAATCAGTCCGTTGTTGTTCAAGTCACCCTTGCTGATATAACCTTCAAAATCAGAATCACCCCGACGCAGACCTGTATAGTTCATGTATGAAGTCAAGTCGTTTTCATCTACCAGCTTATCCTGGTTGATATCACCCGGAATATAACTTTCAGAACCAGGAACCTTGAATACATACAATTCACGTCCGGAACCGAAGTTACCCACAGCTTCCGTTACAGCCAGTTTGATGTAACGTGCAGTCGGACGCTTTTCAAAGACGAATGTCTTCACGTCACCGCCTGTCCATTCAAATGTACCGGCTTCGGTCCATTCAGACTTATCCATGCTGTAGTATACAGTACCTTTCTTCAACGTTCCGTTACCACCATCCTGACGAGGCATATACTGGAATTTATCCAGCTGATTTACACTCTTCAGATCGATAACCAGATCGAACGGTACAGCCTTCGTACTCCATTCTGTATGCCATGAATCAGATTCATCGAAGTTAAACAACTTGTTGACGCCCTGACCACCCTGGTTCGGACAAGAAGTTTCACCCTTCAAACCACGAATAGCAAATTCCAGCGGATCAGACTTGGTCATTACCTGAACACTTGCCCAATCAGAAGTTCCAGATGCATTGACTGCACGAACTTTGAACGAACAGGTTGTTTCCGGACGCAAATCTTCGAACAGCAGCTGTGTATCACGGATCGTACTGTAAAGCATGTTGTTAAACTCAATTTCATAATAATCAGCTCCAGTAACCTTGTTCCAGGAAGGAGTCAAGGTATAAGCAGTCGTATTTTCATCAGTAACCTGAGGTTTCGGAGCTTCCAGCGAACCGGTACTTACCAGCAACTTCTCAGCAGGAGCAAATACAAATCCTTTCATCTTCAGGGCAACCGCATCGGATGTGATATCAGCAGAAGCCAGTTTCACATGCACTACTGGATTCTTAACCACTTTCACTGAAGCAAATTCACTGCCCGGAGTAGCAAAACGATTCAATTCAGGTGCTTCTTCATAGAAATAAACATTCGTACCGTTCTTGTATGCCTCCATAGAGCTGACAGCTGTCAGTTTGACCTTGTTCTTACCGATACGAGCTTCCAGCTTCTTCGGCTGTGCTGTCACATTGATACGGAACTCTGTTACCTTTTCATTGACCATGCCGGCAAATCCTCCTGTGTCGGATCTATGGTCACATTCAATTCATCTCCTTCCAGAGCAGAAACGATTCTCGTAGTGGCAAACTGTCCGTTACGATAAGCTTCCGTTACACCGTCATCATCATATTCCGTGAATTCAGTAGTTCCGGCCGGATACAGTTCATAGATACGAGTCTTCTTATCCATCTGGCTGACATTGTTGTGAGCCTCAGCCATCGGCAGGATAGCACCCTGCTTGATAAAGAACGGAAGTTTCCACAAAGGAGCCTCATAATTATTAATGACACGTCCGCCCTGATACAGGTCACCGGTGAAATAATCAATCCAGTTACCTTCCGGCAGATAGATACCATTACGCACATCATTGCCCTTATCATCTGCCTTCGTTTCCTGATAAACCGGAGCAACCAGCACATACGGACCATACAGGAACTGGTAGCGGGTAGCCGTACCCAGTGTATAGTCGTTCGGATAATCAAGGAACATGGCGCGAATCATCGGCTTGCCATCCAGTGCTTCATGAGCCAGCGTGTAAGTATAAGGCATAAATTCCGATTTCATCTTCAGATACCAGCGGTTGATAGAAGCAGCCGGTTCACCCAGAATATGCGGATACTTAGGATTCGATCCCCATCCGTCCATATTCAACTGCATCGGAGTGAAAGTCTTCCACTGGAAGTCACGGACATTAACCGGAACATTCTTTCCGCCGAAGATACCATCCATATCCGATGAAATATTCGGCTGTCCGGACAATCCGGAACCGATATAAGTCGGGATGTGGAAACGGATATATTCCCATTCTCCACCAGTCTGGTCACCCGACCAGATTCCGGCATAACGCTGAGTACCGGCCCATCCGTCCAGTGAAATAATGAACGGACGTGCATTATTTCCGTAATAAGGCATGATCTGTCCGACATCAGCCACGCCGTTCAGTCCGAATGAATATCCGGCACCTACCCACGCAACATCAGTCTTCAGCACACGCACACCGGCATCACGCACTTCCTTCACGATATCACGCTGCAACAATGCTTCTACGCCTTCTTTCGGATGCAAGTCTGACTGAGTCCACAAACCGATCTCAACTCCACGTTCACGAGCGTAATCACCCAGCTCCTTCAGGTTCTGAATATTGCCGTCCAGTGTACCGGTCTGTCCGTATCCTGCGCCGTAACCGTCATTCGGAAGCAACCATCCCAACGGCATATCATGCGCATTGTAACGGTCAATCACCGCACGGGCAGAGAACTGATAGTTATTCTTTTCTCCATTCAGAGACTCTTTGGTACCTCCATTGTCCTTCTGGCTTTCCTTATATTTCTTTCCGTCTTCGAACAGGAATCCCTTCTCGTCTTCTTTCCAGTAGTCACGGTTATAAGCATTCAAGTGACCTTCGTAGAAACCGAATTTCGGCAACAAGACCGGATTACCCGTCAGTTGATAGAAATCATTCAGCAGAGCTACCGGAGTATCATCTACCATGAAGAATACATCCAGATAGTCTGTATCGTGTGTCAGGGTTACCTTACCTTTTTCAGCAGCTCCGAAATCATACTGGCCGGGAGCAAATGTATACCACATCACTCCATATCCGCCCGTAGACCAATAATAAGGAGTAGGAGAAGCAACACCGCCGTCAGTCCACTGGTTGGTATTGACAATCTTGATGCTCTTTCCCTTGTGAGAGAAACGTCCGTTCTGCACACCACCGCCATAGAAATACTCATCCGGCATTTCTTTCAGAGACAGAGAAACCTGTTTCTTCTGGAAATCCACCGGAGCTACCGATTCAACGACAATGCGGTTAGTTACTTTATTGATCAGTTTAAAGAAGGTAGTCTGTTTGTTGATTTCCAAAGCTACTTTATCCGTAGCAATTGTAATCACTCCCTGTCCTTCACTGACAGTCAGTTTTCCGGGCTGTTTCCGGGGACTGTCCGTCAGGATCTGTGCTTCGGGTGAAGCCTGCGGATCACGGATAATTCCCCCATTCGGATCCTGAAACAGGCGGACAATGTTTTACCCATAAAAGTCGAGTGTCATGCGCTGTCCGTCAGAGAACAGCACTTCGACCGTTGTCGGATTCAGCAAAGCCGCACCAGTCACTGTGACTCCCTGTGTCTGTACGATAGCCGTACCGTCCGGATTTACGGCCGACAAAGGAGCGGCAACCAGACAGGCAGGCACACAGAGCGTCCATGCCAAAGTTTGTTTTTTCAGATTCATGTTTCTTATTTTAGGTTTATTAATCACTTATCAAAGTCCGGCAAAGTTACTTTAAAAAGATCATTCGGACGATGTTCCTTACGAATTATTTCCTTCATCTGCTTGACAATATCCGGATGCTCAGCCGCAACGTCACGGTCTTCATGGATATCTGTTGCCAGGTCATACAAATGAGGCACTCCCTGTTTCACAACCAGCTTCCAGTCACCCATGCGGACACCGATCTGGTCTGTTTCGTGGAATTCCCAGTACAGGTAGTCATGCTTCTGCTGCTTGTCGTTCTGTCCCAGCAAAGTCGGAGCAAAAGAAATACCGTCAAAACAGTCTCCCTCCAGCTTTTTGTTCAGATACTTTTTAGGAAATTTCTTGTCACCGGCCAGTTCACAGAAAGTAGGCATTACGTCATAGAAAGCCAGCTGATGATCATTCACCGTACCAGCCTGTACATGACCGGGCCAGCGCACAATAAACGGAACGCGGATGCCGCCTTCATAACACTGGCGCTTCAATCCCCGCAACTTTCCGTCACGGCCGAAGAATTCAGGGTCTGCTCCTCCCTCTTCGTGAGGACCGTTGTCGCTACTGAAAATAACGATTGTATTTTCATCCAGCCCCTTTTCTTTCAATTTGGCCAGGATTTCGCTACATACGCATCCAGGCGGGTAATCATGCCGGCAAACTCCGCATGCGTATGGACTGCCGGATTATAACGTGAACCTTCACTTCCTCCCCACGTCTTATCAACAAAGAACTTTTGCTTATATCCTTTCAGAATGGAATCATTCGGCTGTGCCAGCTCTGCATGCGGCAACGTATAGGTAAAGAATCCATAGAAAGGCTGCTTGCCGTCCTGTTTGTCCAGCCAGGCCAGCGCTTCCTGATGAATCATATCTGCCGAATACTGCGGACGCTTCTTATAGTCGTCACCATACATCGGATATTTGATGTTTTCGTCCATAACCACACGTACCACTGCCGTATCGCCTGCCGAGCGGCTGTAACGGTTCAGAAAGTTCGGATAATACAGATGAGCCTGGAACTGACAGATATATCCATAATACTCATCCACTCCGCGTTTGTCGGGCGTAGAGCAAGATCCTTCATAGCTCCGGCCCATTTTCCGAACATTCCGGTTGTGTAGCCGTTTCCTTTCATGATTTCAGGCAAGATGATATGTCCCGGATCGTAAGGCTCCTGCCCCACAACCGCATAATCCTTGTTATTACCATACATCACTTCTCCGGTCCAGTATTCCTTGTTTCCGCGCACATGCCCGTGTCCGGAATGCTGTCCTGTCATCAGTGAAGCCCGCGAAGGTGCACTGACCGGACTGCCGGCATAAGCCTGTGTGAAACGCATACCTTCCTGAGCCATCCGGTCCAGATTGGGAGTCTGAATATACTTCTGGCCATAACAGCCAGATCACCATATCCCATGTCATCACACAAAATAAAGATAATGTTGGGTTTTGTGTTTTTCTCTGCCGCACCGGCATTTGCTGCAAATGCCGCGGAAATCAAACCGGTGCAAAGCAGCATCTTTTCTGTTCTCTTCATTTTCTTATGGTATTAAAGTTATGAACTATCTTTTTGTCTTCATCTGAACGGCTCAGCCTGACACATTTTTGATCATCAGGCAAATATACATTCATTTATCCAATGAATGGAAAATTTATACAATTTATAATAAAAAACAGACTTAAAAAACACTCTGACGTATGCTTCCGCTCATCTTCCTGCCGGAACCAACGGCCGGTAACCCCGAAAATAAAGCTGGGATCCTCCCGAAAATCAGGAGAATCCCAGCTTCCATATCATATTCCGGCCTTTATTTGTCCAGTTCTTTCAACAGTTCGTCTACGGCAGCCTTCAACTGAGTGTCTTCACCCGTCACAATCGTTTCAGGCGCATTCAGCACCAGAATATCCGGCTCCAGCTGTGAGTTTTCCAGATAGCTTCCGTCCGGCAGACGATAACCGATGACAGGAATACCGAACACCAGACTCGGATCCTGCAGCGTCTCCCAGGAAACACTGGTCATGGTTCCCGGCACAGGAGCACCTACCAGCTTGCCCAGCTTCTGATGGCTGTACACCCAGGGAGTACCGTGGGCATTGGAATAGTTGGCTTCACACTGCACCATGATGGAAGGCTTGTTCCAGCGACGGCTCGGCATGTCGCAGGCTTCCCGTCCGCGAACCACCTGAGTGAAATACTTCTTTCCGCTGAACAGAACTTCAATATCCTCATGCAGACGGCCTCCTCCATTGAAACGGGTATCGATCACAATTCCTTCGCAGTTATTGTATTTGCCGAGAATGTCCGAATAAATGGTACGGAAACTGTCGTCGCCCATTGATTCAATGTGCACATAACCCAGACGGCCCTTCGACCATTTTTCAACGTCGGCAGCACGCTGTTTGACCCAACGCTCATACAACAGACCGCTCATCGCACCGTTGCTGATGGGTTTCACCACTTCGTCCCAGGACTTGCCGCTCTGCGGATCACGGAACGAAACCAGAATTTTCCGGCCCTGACAGCCGTTGAGCAAAGCTGCATAATCCATGTCCGGAGTAAGAGCCTGTCCGTCGATCTTTTCAAGAATGACGCCCGCCTTCACTTCGGAAGTCTTGCGGTCGAAAGGACCTTTTTCCACTACTTCTGCCACACGCAGACCGTTACCCGTATAACTCCAGTCGTAAAGCAATCCCAGGTTAGCGGTTGATTCGCCTCCCAGAGACGGATAGAAACGTCCGCCCGTATGCGAAACATTCAGTTCGCCCAGCCATTCGCTCAGCAATTCGGCAAAATCATAGTTGTTGCTGATGTGGGGCAGGAACTTGCGGTAGGCAGCTGCCATGGCATCCCAGTCCACACCATGCATGTTCACATTATAGAAACGTTTCTTTTCCTGCTTGTAGACATGCTCAAACATATAAGCACGTTCGGCTGCCAGATCCATCTTCATCTCGGCTCTGAAAGAAACCGGTTTCAGTGTTTCCGAAGAGGCATCCATTTTCTGCATGCTGCTTCCCAGAATGAAAATATTCTTTCCTTCCTTGTCCATTTCCATGGAACCGCGTCCCACATTCTTGTGCAGCAGTTTCACGTCGCGCTTGCGAAGATCAATCTTCCACAAGTCATAACCGCCTTCGAATGCAGCCAGATAATACAGTTTCTCACCGTCCTTGGAAAGAATGGCAGAGCCCAGGTCAGATGAATTGGGAGTCAGACGCACGATACGATCCTGGATACCATCGAGTTCAACGACCACATCCTTGACTTTGTCCGACTCTTTCTTGTCGCCGTCCTCCTTTTTCTTCTTGTCTTTCGAGTCAGCATCCTTTTCACTCTCCTTCTTCTGCTCCTTTTCAAGTTCCTTCTGCAATTCATAGTCCTCTTTGCTCAGACGGAACTTATCGTATGCATCCTGATTCATAAATACCAGCATCACATCCTCCTGTGATCCCCAGGAAGCGTGGCTGCGCATACCGTAACGGTCGGTTGCAAACAGAATGGCATTGCCGTCCATCACCCAGCGCGGAGAAGCACTGAAATAGCCGCTGTTGGTCAGGTTCACCAGTTCTCCCTTGCCGTCTGCACTCACCAGTGCAACGTCAGAATACGGATCATGCGGTTGCCAATGAACTCCAGTGTGAACCATTTTCCGTCGGGCGACCAGGAATAATTAAATCCGCCGCCGGTGCTGTACCAGGTAGAACCGTCCGTAATCTGACGCACTTTTTTGGTTTCCAGATTGACCACCATCAGGCGGTTGCGGTCTTCAATGAAAGCCACTTCCTTGCCGTCGGGCGAGAACTGAGGATACGTGCGTTCCACGGTCTTCGAAGGCAGCAGCGCCTCTTCCTCTATCAAGGTTGCATTCGGGAAGTTCGCATCTTCCTTGCGTCCGATCTTGGCCAGATACAGTCCCAGTTGCCTCCACGCTCACTGGCATAGACCAGCGTACGGTTGTCTGCTCCGAAAGACAAGCCTTCTTCCGTTTCCGGAGTATGCGTGATCTGTTTGGTTGTTCCGTATTCCACGGAAGTGACAAACACTTCTCCCCTTACGGTGAACGCCACCTGCTTGCCGTCGGGAGAAGGCACAGCTTCGCGGGCACCGCGGGTGAAACTGAAGCGGGCGGGCAACTGCTCGTCGTCACGCGTCAGGCTGACAGCCACCTTTTTCGGACTTCCGTCAGGATTCTGCGTATAAATCTCGCCGTCGTAGGTGTAGCAAAGCATACCGTTTCCGCTCATGGAAAGGAAACGCACCGGATGAGTCCGGAAGGAAGTGAGGGCACGTACCTGCTTCGGATTATCCAGCGGGAAAGTATATACATTGAACGAACCTTTATCGCGCTCACTCAGGAAATACACCGCCTTGCCGTCGGGAGCCCAGACCGGGTTGCGGTCTTCTCCTGCACGGGCCGTCAGGTTGGTATGCTTGCCTGTTTTGGTATCATACATCCAGATGTCCCGCGTAATGGACGAAGTGTGATGCTTGCGCCATTCGTCTTCAAATCCCTTGCGGTCCTGATAAAGAAAGGCATCCCCCGACGCATTAAAGCTGACCAGTTCGGCCGGTGTTCCCAGCACCTGTTCGGTTTTTCCTCCAGAAACGGGAACCTTATACAACTCTGTCATGGCTGAAGTCGGGAACATGGCACTTGCCGCAGGATCCTGTATGCTGGCAGAGAAGACCACATACTTTCCGTCGGGTGTAAAGGCAGAGGGTGTCTCAGCCGCAGAATTCACCGTCAGTCTGCGTGCAGCACCGCCTTCGGCCGGCATGACAAATACATCCATGTTTCCGTAACGGTCGCTTGAGAAAGCAATCTGCTTGCCGTCCGGACTCCACACCGGAGTGGCTTCATACGACTCCTGAGTTGTCAGCTGAACCGCTTCCCCACCGGAAGCAGCCACCTTATAAATATCTCCTTTATAACAGAAAAGGATCTCGGTTCCATCGGGCGAAATACGCACATCGCGCATCCACAACGGAGTGACCGCCATACCGGTGGCCACCGTCGCCCCCCAGGGTCAGTGTCAATAAAAGTTTCTTCATACATCGATTTTCTTTAAGTTTGAAAACAAAGGTAATAATAATCGCGGAAAAACACGACGTTCTCTCCGGTTTCATTTTGACAAATTGTCTCCTCCGGCCCGTGAGAATCGCCGGTTCACGTCCGGAAGTGCAGGCAGTAATGATTTCGCGAGTGATTTTTCTCTTAAAGACTTGTCAGTAAACAGAATAAGCTATCTTTTAACACTTCCGGAAAGGTTCATCCGGATCTGCAACGACCTTAAAAACCACCTCTTTCCTCCTGTTCCGGAAGCTGTCCGGACATTTTGCGGGAATTTTCCGTCCATTCAACCGGAAATGAACCGTCATTTCAGCTTAATCGAGCGCCCGTTTTCTCTCAAACGAATAGTCAAAACGGTCAGAACGGGCCGTCGTTTTCGCAGATTTATGCAAAAGATGTGCATATCCTTCCTATATTCATTCAGACCGGTCTCCCGTTCAGATAAAATGTATAAAGGCACAGTCAGACTTTTTCCCGATTCAGCATCCGAATGATACACAAGCAGGGTAAATAATATCTTTTTGACAAACGGCGCAATTATTCAGAAGGAAAAAACGATCTTCCTGAAGTAAGTAATCCTCATATACGCTTGCGGTTCGTTAAAGATCGCCCCAATATATTCTACCGGTTTCGCTTAAACTTTAAGATCTGATATCCCGATTCCCCGTTTTCAGACAAAGCATAAATCACTTTGTCATCGGGAGTCACGGTAATATTTTTTACAGGTGTATCCAACGTAATATTCTCCAATAAATTTCCATCCCAGTCAAACACCTTGATGCAGACAGTCTGATCGTGATTCTCGCTCACCTCTTTGTAAATGGTATCCAGCCACAAGACATAGATATATTTATCAGTAGCCGCCACCCCCTGAGAATAATAATGGGTATCATCCGTTATGGCTGCCTGAACCACGGTCGGAGTATGCTGCAGGACAAACATATGATCGGGATAAGACTTCTGACTGACTTCACCTTTAAACGGTCTTTTCCGTCTACCTTGAAAATAGTCATGATATCCGCTTCCGCATATACAAAAACTGCCTTGTCTGCTTCAGGAGAAAAAGATCCCAAAGGAGTATACATCAAAGAATTAGCCCAATCATTCAGTTGATCACTGACTAAATGCTTGTCGGGGAACGGTTCATAAAAGCGTAAAAACTTTCCTTCGGATGAAAACGCAGCAAACATACCGGCAGGAGAACCATTGGTTGCCAGTATCGTTCCGTCGGACAATCTGCCCCATCGTGAATTCAAGTAACACTGTCTTTATAAGCCTCAGCATCCACACCGCCTAGTTTCAGTTCACGGATGGTGGGATTTTCTGCAGTAACATCATGCAGGATCAGTAAGTTTTTCTTGTGAAGATCCGGCAAATAAAGACGGTTACCCTGCCTGTCATACTGGATCTGGGAAATGAACAAACCCTCATTCACTCCCTGTCCGCGTGGAATCATACGCTTCACCAATTTACCATTATAATCAAACAGATCGAGAATCGTATCCGATTTAGGATTAGCTATGGCCAAATAAGTATCTGTCGCACACAAACCATACGGCGCATGCAAGAGACTGTCTTCCAAAAAAACTTCAGACATCAGACTTGTTTCCTCTACTTTGGTAGAACTGGAAGAAGAACATCCAAGGAAAAATACATAGCCAAGCAGATAAATAATATTTTTATAGCTAGAAAAAGAACAACTCATGGCAACTTGAATTTAAAGTTAAACTTACGAAAAAAGGTTATATGCAAAGTAAAAATTTTTTCTTGTAATAAACAAGTTCAGAACTGATTTTTACCGGATCACAAAGCAAAAGGCCGATTCATATCACAAAAAAAACAAAGAAATATTTGGAGCGTATTTCAAAAAAATAGTATCTTTGCCTCGCTTTCTGAGGAAAGCCCCTAAAGTTTGGACTATGGTGTAATGGTAGCACAACAGGTTTTGGTTCTGTTTGTCCAGGTTCGAATCCTGGTAGTCCAACAGAAAAGCCCTAAGAGATCATCTCTTGGGGCTTTTTCTTTTCGGACAATCCGGAATGAATAAAATCAACATGCGCTCTTTCAATCTATCAATTTAAAACTATACAAATTCATAATATTATAAGTCAGTACGCACAATATGTCGCAATATTATAACGCATAAATCTTTTTATTGCATATAATACGTGACTTTATGAAAAATGTAGTATCTTTGCAGCGCATTAAAAACTAAACTAGACTTATATATTGATAGTATTGTATGAAAATAATCTGGTCCATCCGATCTTTTAATTTCACAAATGTGCCATAGAAAGCGTTCTGACACGAGATAAAAGCTTTAGATGTTTCATTTCAATTTATTATTTTCATGTTTACATTCATAACTATAATGGCCGTTGGAGTCTTTATAGGCTATCGGTTGCGCCATTTACACAGAATACATAAAGTAACCTCACTGATACAGGTAGTAGTCTGCCTGCTGCTTTTTATTTTGGGACTATCCATAGGAACCAACAAACTGATCATCAGCAACCTCAGTTATTTTTGCCGTCAGGCAGCCGTAATATCTGCATTAAGCCTGCTGGGAAGCTCAATGGCCGCCCTGCTCGTTTCTCACCTGTTTTTCAAGAAAGGAGTAAGCAATGAAAAGTAGTCTGATTATACTTATATTTTTTCTTCTGGGTTGTGTGGGCGGCCTTTTCTATACAGCCGATTTCGATCTTCATATCCTTTCGGTCGACGTTCTGTATCTGCTGATGCTTCTGCTGGGAATCAATCTGGGATGCAATCAAGATCTCAAAGGCTTTGTCCGGCAGTTCAGCTTCAAAATGTTACTGGTACCCATAGCTACGGTAACCGGAACATTCCTTTTTCGGCCGTTGCCGGATTCATACTCAGCCAGTGGAGTATTTTCGACTGCATGGCAGTGGGCAGCGGATTTGCCTATTATTCCATTTCTTCCGTACTGATAACCCAGCTGAAAGCTCCCAGCATCGGTATGCAACTGGCTACAGAACTGGGAACCATCGCTCTGCTGTCCAACATTTTCCGTGAGATGACAGCCTTGATTGGCGCTCCATTCATCCGCAAATATTTCGGATGCCTGGCTCCCATCTCAGCAGCCGGAATTGGTTCCGCTGATATTCTGCTGGCATCCATCAGCAAATATTCCGGCAAGGAAGCTATCCCGCTGGCCATCCTGCACGGTATACTCATCAACATCAGTGTGCCTTTCTTTGTCTCGCTGTTTTGCAATCTGTAAACAGACTTGTGAAGTTAAAAAGCAGATCCCATAGCAAATCATAAGATAATGCAACTAATTCGCAATAAAGGTAAGCAATGTTCCGTCTGACTTGGTGTATTTTTGCATAAACTTTAAAAAAGACCGAACTATGGGAAAAGGAAAGACTCTGATACTGGGATTATTATGCGGCTGCTTCATGGTCGGCTGCTCCAATACGACCAAAGAAAAACAGCTGGCAGCTACCATTCTGCAAGATTCCACACTGAACAAAGTAGACAGTATGGCCCGATCCGTTATCCGGCAGGGACTCAATGCCGGAAGCGGATATTCGCAAATCTGGGCCAGAGACATGAATACCTTCATTGAAACAGCCTGTGAAGAAACTGACCGGAAGGATTTACGAAATGCCATTTTACTCTTCTTCGCCCTGCAACAGCCCAACGGAGAATGATAGACGGATATGTCCTGAAACCGGAATTCACCTGGAATGACAATGTTCCGTATTACTCGGATGCAGCGCCCCAGCACGTGGCTTTCAAGAATACAGTTGAAACAGATCAGGAAAGTTCGCTGATACAGATAGTAGGAAAATATATACGCATGACCGGTGACCGTTCGATCCTTCAGGAAAATATTGCGGGAAGTACGGTTCTGGAACGCATGACTCAAATGACGGATTACCTGATGCGGGAACGGTACAGCGAAGAATATGGCTTGCTTTATGGAGCTATGACTGCGACTGGGGAGACGTACAGCCTTGCGATGACTTCGGATGCGACATGAATGAAAAATCGTTCAAGGCAATAGATGTGTACGACAATGCCATGTTTATCATAGCTCTTGACTATCTGCAGGAAATGAGTCAGAATCCGGAAGAGCAGAAAAAATGGAAGGATATCCGGGAAAATTTCGCCAAAAATGTACGCACTCACTTATGGGATGAAAAGAACCAGAAGTTCATTCCCCATATTTACCTGGACAAATCTCCCATACCGGAAGGGTTCGACGAAAACAAGGTCCATTATCACGGAGGAACGGCTGTCGCCATCGAAGCAGGCTTGCTGACACGCGAAGAAATAGCAACCGTCAATCAGCAGATGCTGGAAAATGTCCGCCTGTCGGGTATGCCCAGTATCGGACTGACTCTCTATCCTCCTTATCCGGAAAACTTCTTTACCGGAGGAATGGCCCATCCGTATGTCTATCAGACGGCGGCGACTGGACCTGGTTCGGAGGACGGATGATCCAGCAGTTGATAGCCCATGGATTCATAGAAGAGGCTTACGCGGAAATCAGACCGATGATAGACCGGGTTATACAGAATAAAGGCTTTTATGAATGGTACGGCAAAGGAGGAGTCCCGAGCGGTTCCGGACATTTCAAGGGATCTGCCGGCGTACTGGCCAAAGCCATTGAGATGTTACATCAGTGGCAATCGAGTAGGAGGTAAACATTAATCATAGGTGTTTATCTCCTATTTCATGTTTACCGACCTCTCACACCACCGTACGTGCCGTTCGGCATACGGCGGTTCCTATTTTTGGGTGCCATTCGAGATACGAACCCATTAAGGTATAATACCCTGCCTTTCGCAGACTATCGTT
>ENA-OQHA01000557-OQHA01000557.1-human-gut-metagenome-genome-assembly--contig:-NODE-557-length-18151-cov-2.527020_pt1 | contig 18151 bp, 26 predicted proteins | sample MGYA00242558_ERZ504707 | MGnify/ENA primary metagenome ERZ504707 (study PRJEB26092, sample SAMD00036197) | human gut metagenome | host: Homo sapiens | study: EMG produced TPA metagenomics assembly of...
CTGCTGCTTTTAGGACAATTTGATGCTTTAGAAATACTCCTTGATTGAATCAGCACGCAGCGGGACTCTCTTCCTTTTCTTCCGGCCGGGTATCAACCGCTTAATGCATTAAATAGAAATTACCGATTTGATTGCTCCCAGCAGTTCCTCATACGTCTCATAAGCCGGAATCTCCGGATAATCTTCCTTAATTTTCTCAGTCGTTCGGAATAAGAATCCTGCTTTTCCCGCCTGGATCATGCCCAGATCATTGTATGAATCACCGCTTGCGATCGTGTCAAATCCAATGGACTGCAGTGCTTTTACGGTGCTGAGTTTGGAATTTTCCACACGCATCTTAAAGTCTGTGATCTCACCGTTATCTGCAATCTCAAGGCTGTTGCAGAACAGTGTCGGTCTTCCAAGCTTTTCCATCAAAGGCTGTGCGAACTCTGTAAATGTATCACTGATCAGGATTACCTGACTAAATGAGCGCAGTTCGTCTAAGAATTCTTTTGCTCCCGGAAGCGGGTCAATCTTGGCGATCGTCTCCTGAATCTCTTTGATTCCAAGTCCATGTTCCTTTAAAATGTCCAGTCTCCATCTCATCAGTTTATTGTAATCCGTTTCATCTCTTGTCGTTCTTTTTAATTCCGGGATTCCACTTTCCTCGGCAAATGCGATCCATATTTCCGGTACTAATACTCCTTCAACATCCAGGCATGTAATATACATTCTATGATTCCTCCTATACTTTCTGTCTTTTTGCTTTTTATCATAACACAAGTCTGTTTATTTTACATTCTTTTTATAAGCAATTCTTCAACTGCAGCATATCTAATGTTTTATCTGTCCTATTTATCTCTTTCCCAACTGCCAGAATGCTACTGCACTGGCGGTCGCAACATTCAGCGAATCTACACCATGCGACATTGGAATCATTACCGTATAATCGCAGTCTGCAATTGTCTCCGGCGCCAGTCCGTCTCCTTCTGTTCCCAGTATCACTGCCAGCTTATCTTCTTTCATAAGTTCCGGATCATCAATGCTTGCAGAATCTTCTTTCAAAGCCATCGCCGCCATCTTAAATCCCAATTCACGCAATATCTTCATTCCTTCTTCCGGCCAGATACAGAGTTATCCACAAATGTCCACGGAATCTGGAATACTGTCCCCATACTTACACGGCTTGCCCGCCTGTAAAGTGGATTACTGCATCCCCCTGTCAGAATCACCGCGTCCATGTGAAGTGCTGCCGCAGAGCGGAAAATCGCTCCTACATTTGTAGGATTCATTACATTCTCCAATACTGCTATTCTGTCACATCCATTACAGATTTCCTGCAGGCCAGGCAACCTCCTTCTTTTCATCGCACATAGCATTCCCCTGGTCAGTTTAAATCCCGTAAGTTTCGTAAGTACTTCAAATTCTGCCGTATATACCGGTACATTGCCACATTTTCCAAGTACAGCTATCGTTTCCGCATCTTCCAAAACCTGCTTTTTTTCCACCAGAACAGACACAGGCTCATATCCTCCATCCAATGCCCGGCTAATAACTTTCGGACTTTCTGCAATAAACAGTCCATCCTCCGGATGATCCTTGTTCAAGAGCTGTGCTTCTGTAAGTCTTGCATATACATCTAGTTCCGGAGCGTCAAAATCCGTAATTTCTATCATATTCTGTATTATTTTTTCATTTATGCTTTCTGTATTGTTCATGATCATTTCCTCTTTTTTACTATCATCTGGATCTTATTGTTATCTCATTATACAGAATGAAATAAATTTTCTCAATTCCATAAATATTTTATGCACATAAGCCCGGACTTTATGTTAAAGTGGATAAAGTATGAGCAGATATTTATTTTATATAAGGAGAATCTTTCACTATGATGACTGAACTTGAGAAATATTATAATAAATTTAACGAAGAAAAACGTCTTGGAAGCCGACATGGACAAGTAGAATTTACCACTTCTATGAAATATATACATGAATATCTTCCGGAAGATAAATCAGCAAAAATTCTGGATGTAGGTGCCGGTACCGGCCGTTACAGTGTAGCCCTTGCCGAAGAAGGTTACGATGTTACCGCTGTTGAACTGGTTAAATATAATCTTGGGATCTTAAAAAAGAAAAACAGTTCTGTAAAAGCCTATCAGGAAATGCAATGAAACTTCCCGCTTTCCGAATAAGGAATTTGATTTAGTTCTGGTCTTTGGTCCAATGTATCATCTATATTCTATGGAAGATAAAGTCAAAGCACTGACCGAAGCCAGACGTGTATTGAAAGATGATGGTGTAATTCTTGTTGCTTATTGCATGAATGAGTACAGCGTGCTGACCTATGGATTCAAACAGAATCATATCTTAGAATGTATCGAGAACGGAAAGATTGACGACAACTTCCGTGTACAACCCAAACCTGAAGACCTTTATGATTATGTCCGCCTGGAAGATATGGATGCTTATAATAAAGCTGCCGGTCTGGAACGAATCAAGGTCATCTCTGCCGACGGACCTTCGGATTATATGCGTCCGGTGCTGAATGCGATGGATGAGGAGACATTCGAGACTTTTATCCGGTATCATCTTTCGGTGTGTGAACGGCCGGAGCTTGTGGGCGCCGGATCACATACGTGGATATTTTAAAGAAAAGCATTATTTAATACATGAACCGTCTGCTATCCGGACTATTTCTGTTTCCAGGATACCGCTACCCGTAGAATATAAGCTCATTTCTTCTTGTGATTTCGCAAAAAACAGAGTGCACTCTGTTATTATATTGAAAACCTGTCGAAATTCCTCAAAATGCATTGACATATGCCATTTTTCGCAGTAAAGCACTATCTAAAGTTATTCATATTTTAGAATGCTTATACATTTTAATATTTATCATGAAGGCGTATGTTATGAATACACTTGTAATCGTCTTAATTGCAGCTGTACTTCTCAGTGCTGCATATGTACTTTACGGATGCTGGCTTGCTAATAAATGGGGAATTGATCCAAAGGCAGAGACACCAGCGAAAAAATTTGAGGATGGAAAGAGACAGTACCAGGTCTTGTATGTACCGTTGCTGCACTGGCACTTACCAGTCTGGACGCCGTTGCACGTATCGGATATGCCAATATCTGACCACTGTTCGGATCTGCCAACCAGTTACTGTCCGCACTGGTAGAAAGAACCATCGGACTTGTCAAAGCTTACTTTAAAGCACAGAAAGAATCTGCATAGATTAATTTTTAAGAATTAAATCGCAAATCAAATCCAATTACAATCCCCACCAGTAATTGCAAGACTCAAAAGCGCATCCATCTTTTCAACCTCTTCCTCGCCTTCAATCTTCTGAAGGAGCTCCGCTGTATCCAGCACATCTTCTAATGGCTCGTCCGGTCCGATCTCGTAATCTATCTCCTGTTCGCAGTCCGGGCATGGAATATGCTTCATCGTTTGTAATGACAGGAAACGGTTTCCGCATTTCCTGCATTCATAATATCCGCATTCCTTTGTCCCGTCCGGTACATAATACATATCACTCACCACCTTATATTTCTTACTGCTTTCGCTACTTCCAGCAGTCAAGCTTCTCTTTCATTCCGATATCCTTACTCTTGAGCACCGGATTCATTCCCATTTTAAGCTGTCTTTCATAATCTTTCAATGCCTTCATTGCCGTATTAGGCAGAATGAGGATCATCGGAATATTGATGATCGCCATTACTCCCATCAGCACGTCCGAGATATTCCAGAGCATGGACGTTTCTCCATTACTGCTTTACAGGCACTGTGAAACAGACGCACCTGCGGGAAGCTCGTCCGGATTGTAAAATACACACCAGCTCCGATCAATATGATAACTAACAGTTACTGTACATAAATGAACTGATGTTATCAATGATCATACTTAACATACTTTTCTTTCTCCTTTTATTTTTCTCTATAAATATACAGTAATTCTGCGAGTTTGGGAAGAATAAATTGCATACATTGACACTGGCACTTATTTCCTCTATATTATTGTCTATATAAGAAAAGGAGATTCATATGTTATTATTCAAATCATTCACTATATTAATTATCGGATTTGTCCTGCTGATCAAGGGTGCAGATTTTTTTGTAGAGGGAAGTTCTGCTGTAGCAAAACGTCTCCGGATTCCTTCTATGATCATCGGGATGACCATCGTAGCCATGGGAACCAGTCTTCCAGAATGCGCCGTCAGCGTGACTGCCTCCCTCACCGGCAATAATTCCCTCGCTATCAGTAATGCTGTCGGATCCAACATTTTTAACCTGTTAGTAGTCTGCGGTGTCTGTTCTTTATTCGTCCCGCTTGCTGTACAGAAAAGTACTTTACAGAAAGAATTCCCGTTATCTATCTTCTGTGCGGGACTTTTGCTTTTGCTTGGATATCTTGGCATGACACTCGGACGGATAGACGGAATTATCTTCCTTATTATATTTGCCGGATATCTGCTCTGGATGATCCGCTCTGCCAAAAGAGCACGTCACAATATAACTTCTGCGGATTCTTCTTCTGCACAAAAAGTGAGAAGCTCACTTTCCGAAAAAGAAATCGAGGAGGTTGCCTCCCATATCAACCTCCTTCCGTTATGGAAATGTCTCATTTTCATATTGGGCGGTATGATTGCGATCAAATATGGCGGTGATTTCGTCGTTGACGGGGCATCCTCAATTGCATCCAGTCTGGGACTTAGCCAGACACTGATTGGACTTACGATCATTGCCATGGGAACCAGTCTTCCGGAGCTTGTCACCTCCATCGTTGCCTCCAGAAAGGACGAAGTCGATATGGCACTTGGTAATGTCATCGGCTCTAATATCTTCAATATCCTTTTTGTACTCGGTGTCGCGGCAGCAATCAGTCCGGTGGGATTCGCTCTGGAAAATATAATCGACATTGCTTTCCTTATCATAATCAGTGCAATCACTCTCGTCTTTGCATGGACTTCGAAGGAAATCAACCGTAAAGAAGGAATTATCATGCTGGTATTATATGCCGCTTATATGGTATATATCTGCATGCGTTAATATTTGTAATTATGAAAGGACGGACATTTTATGAAAATTGTATTTTTAGATGCCAAAACAATCGGGGACGATATTGACCTGTCCGGATTTGATTCACTTGGTGAAGTTACCAAATATAACTTTACCACTCCGGAAGAAGCTCCGGAACGCGTGAAAGACGCAGATGTTCTTATCATTAACAAAGTTCCGATCAATGAAAATACGGTCGGAACAGCAAAGAATCTGAAACTGGTCTGTGTTACTGCAACCGGAACCAACAATCTGGATAAAGACTATCTGGATTCCCACAAAATTGCCTGGAGAAACGTTGCCGGTTATTCCACAGAAACAGTTACTCAGCATACATTTGCCATGCTTTTCTATCTGCTTGAAAAGCTGCGCTATTACGATGATTATGTAAAAGATGGAAATTATATTAACGATACTTCTTTTACTCACTTTGCAGAACATTTTTCAGAAATCAATGGCAAGACGTGGGGAATCATCGGACTTGGCGCGATCGGACGCCGCGTTGCCCAAATTGCCCGGGCATTTGGTGCAAATGTCATCTATTATTCAGCATCCGGACGCCCTGCACAGGATGGATATACGCAGGTTGATTTCGATACCTTGCTTACCACTTCGGATATTATCTCTGTCCATGCACCACTGAATGAACACACCGAAAATCTTCTGGATAAATGCGCATTTGCAAAGATGAAAGAAACCTGTACCTTCCTGAATCTCGGCCGTGGTCCGATCGTTGTTGAACAGGATCTGTACGACGCACTTGTAAATGGCGAAATTGCTGCCGCAGGTCTGGATGTCTTATCTGCCGAACCAATGAGTGAGAAAAATCCGCTTATCAAGATCCAGGACAGCCGCCGGCTTTTCATTACGCCGCATATTGCTTGGGCAAGCGTAGAAGCACGTACCAGACTGATGCAGATCATCCTGGATCAGGTGAAAGAATATTTCCATATGTAGAACACTAACTACTCATTAAAGTTTGATATGAAACAATTTTACATTATTTATTGAATCATTCCTACATTCATGCTATCATATATCATTGTACCTAATGAAAAAGAGTGAAAAAATATATGAATAGACGTCCTGATTCCCAGGCGTCTCTGTGGAGGAATGAGAACTATGAGTGAACGTGGATCTGCTCCTGCAGCAGAAAATAAGATGGGAACAATGCCCGTCGGAAAATTAGTATTCAATATGTCACTGCCAATGATGGTTTCTATGCTGGTACAGGCGCTTTATAACATCGTTGACAGTATCTTCGTAGCAAAATTATCAGAAAATGCACTGACTGCTGTATCGTTAGCCTTCCCGCTTCAGACACTTCTGATCGCGGTAGCTACCGGTACCGGCGTCGGTATGAATGCCCTCCTGTCAAAATCACTGGGAGAACATAACTTTAAAAAGGCGAATAAAATTGCTGATAATACGGCATTTATCTATGCCATCAGTTACATTGTATTTTTAATCCTCGGCTTTACGATCGTAAGACCTTTCTATGCAAGTCAGATTGGAAACGCAGATGTCGAGATCATGGAACTTGGAATTGATTACCTGAGTACGGTTATGATCTTTTCCTTTGGTCTGTTCACACAGATCTTCTTTGAACGGTTACTGACTTCTACCGGAAGAACTATCTTCAGTATGACTTCTCAGTTATGTGGTGCGATTACAAACATTATCCTGGACCCGATCATGATCTTCGGTCTTCTGGGATTCCCGAAGATGGGTGTTACCGGAGCCGCCGTTGCGACCGTTATCGGACAATGTGTTGCCGGAATCGTTGCCGGAACCTGTAATCACAAATATAACCATGACGTATCATTAAGTTTCAAAGGCTTCCGACCGGATATCCGTCTGATCGGACACATTTATGCAGTAGGTATTCCATCTATTATTATGCAGTCTATCGGATCGATCATGACTTATTCGATGAACCGCATTCTGATTGAATTTTCTTCAACTGCAACTGCTGTATTCGGTGTATACTTCAAGCTTCAGAGCTTCTTCTTCATGCCGGTATTCGGTCTGAACAATGGTATCACGCCGATCATTGCTTACAACTATGGTGCACAGCAGAGAAATCGTATGATCAAGACGATCCGGATCAGTCTGACGACTGCATTCTGCCTTACTTCATTGGATTCCTCTGCTTTGAAGGCATCCCACAGGTATTACTTGGAATGTTCAATGCGTCTGACGCCATGCTGAAAATCGGTGTTCCGGCACTTCGTATCATCGGTATCCATTATCTGATCGCATGGTTCTGTATCATTGCCGGTACCGTATTCCAGGCACTTGGCAAAGCAGTATTCAGTATGATCGTATCCATCATGCGTCAGCTGGTTGTGCTGATCCCGTCAGCTTATATCTTGTCTAAGATTGGTGGCTTACATATAGTGTGGTGGGCTTTCCCGATTGCGGAAGTGATATCATTTATTGTGTCTACGGCATTTTTGATCAATTTATAAGACAATTATTAGTAAGATTCCGGAAGGGAAATTATAAAATAAGAAGCGGAAAAAGTTTACATTCACAACTTTTTTCCGCTTCTTTTATTTTTTACTTTTACAATTCACAATATAAATTCCCACACAAACCAAAATCAATGCAATCAGACTTCTTGCATTAAATGCCTGGCTGACCTCTCCAAGAACCAACGCCGATAACACCACGCTGCAAAGTGGATTGACAAATCCGAAAATCGCCACTTTCGATACTTCGTTATGCGCCAGCAGAACCGACCAGAGTGTATACGCCACAGCCGATACCATTGCCAGGTAGAGAATCAATACTACTCCTGCAATCGACATATGATCCAAGTGTCCGCCCATCAGGATTCCGACTATGAACAGCAACACACCTCCCATGAAGAACTGACAACCGCTTAAAATAACCGGTGATACTTTTTTGGAGAAAATATTGATCAGTACGGTTGACGCTCCATAAGAAAGCTGCGCAATCAGCACGAAGCCTTCTCCTGTCAGACTGAATCCCATGTCCATAGAGCCGCCTGCCATGTTGATGATCACGACTCCCGCAAATCCGAGGATGCAGCCAGCAAGTTTTCTGCCTGCCATCTTTTCATTTCTTACTAACAGACATGCCATTAAAATTGCAATAAAATTGCCTAGGCCTGTGATGATCCCGCCTTTTACACCGGATGTATGTGCACTCCGATGTAAAAGAAAAAGTACTGGACGAAGGTCTGAGCAAAGCAAACTGGGATAACATACTTGAATATCTTTCCGTCCGGAAGGACAACTCTTTTTTCCCGGATGGATGCGAACAGTAATACAAGAATTCCCGCCAGTGCGAACCGGATACCGGCAAAAACAATCTGACTTGCGGTGTCCGCTGAATCAACGGCAAGAATCTGGTAGCCTGTCTTGATCACGGGAATTGCACTGCCCCATAAGATGCAGCAGACACACGCCAGAGCTGCGACTACCCATGTTCTGGTTAATATATTTTGTTTTTCTGAAATTTGCATTTGTGACATTTCTTTACTCTCTGGAATTCTGGTTCTATTTTTCAATCTCAATCTTCTCTTTCAGCACGACACATCCTGCCATATCACCGATAACATTAACACAGGTTGCTCCCATATCGCACAGAGTATTGATGCTAATATAGACACCCATAACTCCGGCAGGAAGTCCGGCCATTGTAGCAAGTGCCGCGAATGATGCGATTGCACCTCCCGGGATTCCCGGTGTTCCGACTGACAGAAGGACGTTCGCCAGAAGGATGATGATCATCATGGAAATGCTGACATGCACGCCGCATGCATTTGCAAAGAACATGATCATAAAGGACATCAGGATCGATACAGCATCCATGTTAACCGTTGCTCCAACGCGGGATCGTGATACTTGAGATCTGGTTCGGAACTCCAAGTTTATCTTCGACACAGCTTTTACTCAACGGAATGGTAGCTGAACTTGAGCATGTACCAAATGCATTCAGTGCCGCCGGCATGATTGCCTTAAAGAACTTCACCGGACTTGTCTTGCCGAGAATGCTCACTGCGCCGCCATATACGATAAATGCAAATCCAAAGAATGCGACATATAAGATAATCAGCTGCGTAGCCAGTGATACGATCGTCTTTGTACCATTCGCCTCTACAACCGGAACGATCGTACAGAAGACTCCGATCGGTGTGAAATACATCACCGTACTGATGATCTTCAGACATGCTTCATTGCAGGAGTCGATGACCTTTAATAATGGCTCACCTTTTTCTCCAATCGCGATCAGTGTGAATCCCATGATCAGCGCAAATACCAGCACCTGCAGCATATTACCTTCTGCAAATGCGGATACCGGGTTAGACGGGATCAGTCCCTTGATCGTATCAAGAATGCTGTCCATCTTGGTTGCCTGAATATCAGATGTAGCCATCTTAAAGCTAACGCCTTTTCCAAGACAGATCAGTCTCGGAATGATCAGTCCAACAAAACTTGCGATTGCTGTTGTGCACAGGAAGAACAGCATTGCCGCTCCTGTAATCTTACCTGTCGTCTTGGCACTTCCGATGCTCGCAATACCCATTACGATCGAACAAAATACCAGTGGGAAGATCATCATATTCAATGCACTCATATAGATACTTCCCAGTACACTTGTTGCAGCCAGAACCACGTTAAACCGTCCCGCCAAAAACAGTCCGGTCAGGATTCCGAGGATCAGTCCGACGAAAATCGCACCGGTGATGTGCTTTCTGTACCACTCATAAAAACTCTTCATTTGTATGTACTCTCCTTACTTTTCAACTATAATATAACGTCTATATTTTACTATACACATATAGGCTATAGTTTATATCAAAAAGAGTGGAACGTCAATGTCCCACTCCTTATACCGTAAATTTCTCCACATAATAATTCTGTATCTCTGTAAGGATATACGCCTCATAATACTCCACCGGAATCTCCCGGTTCTCTTCCAGACTATTTTTACTATTTTATCAGTCATCTAACAGTACATCATTAACCACATCGTATGCATCTTCCAATGCATCCAACGCTTCCGTCAGAGTGTCTGCTTTATCCACTTCACCGGCTTCTTCATATTCATCCAGTATATTTACCAGGGAATCCTTTACTTGTTGGATAGATGTTATCAGGCCTTTTAACTGTTCTTCTTTTGTTGATGTGGAATTTATATTTACTATTTTGCTCACATTGTACCTCCCGCATTCTTGCCTATTTATTCTCTTGCTGATACATTTTTCCAGTGTTCTAATTCTGATTCTTTACACCCATCTCATGCCATTCTTCCCCGCCCCAGGTTGACTGCGCGATTCCTTTATCTTTAAATCCGAATTTCTCATACATCGCTACCTTCGATTCCAGGCAGGTAAGGATAATCTCTTTTCTTCCCCTTCCCCATTCTCTTTCGAGATACCGGCGTACCAGTCTCTTGCAAGCCCCTGACTGCGGTATTCCGGCAGTACATCCAGACCAAGCAGCATGATATTCTTTCCTTCCGGATTATGCAGACCTGCATCCGTAAAAAATTCATCCTTTAATACGACCTCGTCTGTTGCAAGTCCATTTAAAAAACCTGCCATCTTTCCATTTTCTTTATCAATCACTACCAGAAATAAATCCGCAATTCCGGCAACACGGTCTTTCATATGCTTCTTAGAGCAGGCTTCATTCGGTGGAAAGCAGATTCTTTCAATCTCTGCCGCTTCTTCTGCTTCGTTCTGTTTTATGTTTCTAAATTCATATCTTTCTGAAATATGTGTATCTGTCATTTGCTTTTCTCCAATCCCATTACCGTATAAAATGTGTCGCAATTCGTTCTTCCTTTTCCGGTAATCCGAACTGTTCTTTTCCAAGCGCAATACTCTTCATCAAGAATGTCATATTTCTTGCAAGTGTACGCATCGTCTGTTTTCCTTCTCCGTCCTGCTCTGACTCACCCGGCATACGTCCATGAATGCTGTTCCAATACTGGCTTGATGCAACCGGCATTCCGGAGATTGTAAAATACTTGTTCAATTCATCAAATGTTGCCGAACAACCACCGCGTCTCGCACATACAACACTTGCTCCGACTTTCATCGTCTTGTCAAAATGACTGCTGTAGAACAAACGATCAAGACAGGCAATCAGTGTCGCATTTGCTGACGCATAATATACCGGGCTTGCAACGACAAGTCCATCGGCTTCTTCAAACTTTAGTGCCAGTTCATTTACCATATCGTTGAATACACATTTGCCTTTCTCATAGCAGGAACCACAGGCGATACAGCTCGAATATCTTTATTGCCGACCAGTATGATCTCTGTCTCGATTCCGTTATCTTTAAATACCTGTTCCATTTCTTTTAATGCAACAGATGTATTGCCATTAGCCCGTGGGCTTCCATTTAACATTAACACTTTTAAATTTTGCTGCATTGATTTGTTCCCCTTTCAATGATTCTCTTCCTGACAGATATTTCTTTCAGGATTCGCAAGTTTTTATGCTCATATCCTTAGCGTTCTGAATTCCACTGCATGCTTCCTCTTCCAGATTGGGAACAAATTCCGCTGACACACATAATTCTCCCTCTCTTTGATCGCAACCGCCTGAAAAACGTCTTCCACATCTCTGTATATTCATCTTCATACTGTTCTGTTTTACGAAGTGACTCAAATTCGTCATCCGTCAGATAACGCAGATAGTTTGTTCCGTCTTTTGGATGTACGCATGCTGTTTTCCGGTTATCATCTATGATCATCCAATGTTCTGATGGCATCCGGTCCGCAAAATGTCTGCCAACCAGCATGATCACATCACTTTTGGGTTCCAGATGACTGACATAGACCTTTCTGTCCAACGACTGAAATCGTGCAAATTCATTAAAATGATGCTTTCATTACCGACTTTCCGCCGAAGTTCCAACATGCGCATCACATGAGGATTCGAATACTGTTCCAGTACCTTACTTCCCACTGCAAATCCGACACGCAGAAAATTATAGATTGCCTGTAACGCATCTTCCTCCGCAGAAAGGGTTGCATAATATACATCCAGATATGCTTCATCGGAAATATCCCTGCGAACGGAACGGATTACTTTTTCTGCTTTCACATTATCTCCGTCTACATGGACATATTCATCAAACATTGTCTGCTGTAATATCGGTTCTTTCTTTAATTGTATCTGATCATGACCGATTCGTAAAGCTTCCGACCAGGCATCATAGATGCAGGTCATAATGTCCTCCAGACGATCCTTACAAGTATATATCTTCATAATTTCCTACCCAATCCCAAAGTCTGCCAACGACAATTGCACATAAGATTCATTGGAATGTTCTATATTCCATACATCTTTCTTATCTACACTCACCAATTGTCTCATAATATACGATGCTTCAACCGGTGTACGATACATCTGTTTTCCCCCACAGGTAATAAAATAATGCGCCCGCTTAAGTACCACACCCATCTTCTTTAAGCTTGCAAAATCCAGTCTTCCATACCGTCTTGCATGTGTGATCCGGCTGGCGGATTTGGGACCGATTCCCGGTACCCGAAGCAATCTTGCATAACTTGCAGTCTCTATTTCCACAGGAAATTGTTCGAGATGGCGTAATGCCCAGTCACACTTTGGATCGATCAGTTCATTGAAATCCGGCTTTTCTTCCGACAATAATTCACCTGCCTGGAATCCATAAATCTAAGCAGCCAATCTGCCTGATAGAGACGGTGTTCACGCAAAAGCGGTGTCGGTGTTCCAAGCCCCGGCAGTGCATCATCCTCATTCAGCGGAATATATGCTGAGTAAAACACTCGTTTCAGATCAAAGCCCTGATACAACTGCTGGGTCGTCTGCAATAATATATAGTCACTTTCCCCCGTCGCACCGATGATCATCTGTGTACTCTGCCCGGCAGGTGCAAAACGACGCTTTAACCCAGACATATCATGGGGTGCTAACTGATATGCATTGTCCCATGTAAGGAGTCCATCCACTCTCCCCATTTCTTTTTGAGAAGGCAAAGTTCCGTCCTTTCCATCCGACAGTCTGTCTGTCTTCTTTTTTTCTTCCAGCTTTCCCGATAATTCCCTTTGGATATTTCCGAAAAAATGCCGTTATCTAACAGTTGATTTCCCCTGCTTCTTTCCATATATGCTGTCTTTCCGATGGCCATCCGGTGTGCAGCAATTGTATTCTGAACCTTTCCCATAGGATTAAGGATTGTCTTCATTGTCTTATTCGGTGCAAGAGTCCGAAGACTCTCTTCCGTCGGAAGTTCCAGATTCACACTGATACGGTCGGCCAGATATCCCGCTGCGGCAAGAAGTTCATCCGAAGCTCCCGGAATCGTCTTCACATGGATATATCCGTTAAAATGATATTTTGTGCGAAGCAGCAGTAAAGTCTCACACATCTTTTCCATCGTGTATGTCGGATTTTTCAAAACTCCGGAGCTTAAGAAAAGACCTTCTATATAGTTACGCCTATAAAACTCAATCGTCAGTTCACAGATCTCTTCAGGTGTAATGTTGCCCGTTTCACATCGTTACTTGCACGATTAATGCAATATTTACAATCATAGGCACAATGATTTGTCATCAGAATCTTTAATAAAGAAATACATCTTCCGTCCGCTGCAAAACTGTGACAGATGCCGCATGCCTCTGTATTGCCGAGTTCTCCTTTCTTTCCACGGCGGCTGGAACCACTTGACGTACATGCCACATCATATTTTGCCGCATCAGCGAGAATCTGTAATTTCTCCTGTGTTGTATAATTACTGTTTTTGATTTCTATATTCATAGTTTTATTATACAAACAAGTGTTCTTGTTTTCAAGTGTTTTCCGAACATTTGTTCTTGTTTCCTACTATACATGCCTGCTATCTTTATTTTTTCAGGAAATGTTCCCTGTTCGGATATACCTTCCTGAAAGCCTCAAGCGCCGCCTCCTGTAACAGCGCAAACTCTTTCTCCATATGAAGCAGATGCGGTGCACGAAAAGCGATCATACTAATCTGCTGCGCAATCTTTTTTGTCACTCCTTCTTCTGACATCTGTCCCATTCCAAATACAAGTGACGTAAATGCTCTTCCTCCCCTGCTGACTTCAATGAATTTCAGAAAGACATTCTGAAGCTCCTGCAAAAGAATTTCCTTATATACTTTTTCCTGAAGCAGTGATTCTGACAGCCCCAAAGTGGCAGCTATCTTCGCTCCCTGCTTTCTCCGTTTTCCTCCCAGATCCACTGTCGTACCCTCTGCCAGATATTTCATTTCCATAAGACATCTCATAAATTCATCTTTTACGGGTGTTCGTTTTCCATATCTTGCAATCCATAACTGTTTCCGGTATTTGTCTTTCTCCGACTCTCCGTCGCCGGTATTTGCTTTTAATAACTCCAGTCTTTTTACCGGATCTGTTTCTTTGTAAAATGCAATTATCCATGCGTTATCCATTTTCTATTTCCTCATTATTATTTCAAAAAATGATCTACATTACTGCTATCCACACGGCAATATTCGGAGACATAATATCTGCCTTCCTTTAAATGTTTCCGATTTGTGTCTTTTCCACAGACAATCTCTACCGATAATTTCGCCAATTCCATTGCCTGATCCTCTTTATCATTATAGACGGTTCCCTTCATTTTTCCAGTCTTGATTGCCTCCAGCGCATCGTCCAGACCGTCAATTCCAAATATGACAGGCCAGTTCCGGCAGTCATATCCGGCCTTCTGCCAGGCTGCCACTGCTCCCAGTGCCATCTCATCATTATTGGAAATAACCAGTTCTATCTCATCTCCATATTGTTCAATAAGACGACTCATCCTGTTTTCAGCCTGTCCACGGTTCCAGTCTGCAAACTGATAACTCAATTTTTCAAGATTAATCCCCTGTTCAAGCAAGGTCTTAACCGAATAGTCTGTTCTGCTGATGGCATCCTGATGTCCGGCCTCTCCTTCCAGAAGTATGTACTGAATCTTCCCATCCTGATTCTTATCAACTTCCGGATGATTCTTAATATAATCCGCCACAATTTCTCCCTGCATGATCCCAGACTGCTCTGCGTTACATCCTATATAATACAGCTTCTCCCATTGCATCAGATCCTCCCTGACCGGCTCCCTGTTAAAAAAGAGAACCGGGATATCTTCTTGTTTTGCCATCCTGATAATACGGGATGGTGCCGTTCTGTCAACCAGATTCACACACAATACATCACAGCCGGCGTCAATCATCTCCTCAACGATCTCATTTTGATCCTGCTGATTATCATCGCCGTTTTTTACCGTTGTGATGATTTTCATATGATCTGTTTCCATTTTTTTCAGATTCTCTTTTAACTGATCCGTCATAGCATTGATAAATGGATCATCCTGCGTATAGGTTACAACTCCTATCCGGATGATATGATCTGTCTTTACACTCTTGTCTTCACATCCGGTAATCAGAAAAGCAATCAGCAGGATAACTGCTATCACACTTCTTCTTTTTCTGTTTTTTTTACTCATAAGAATATAAGAACCTTTCCATATTATCATTTAATGAAAATTCATCTCTGTCAAACACCTTTATCTCTGTCTTATGGCCTTTTAGCCTGTAGAATCTGTGTTCCAGCCTTTGTCCCATTTCCCCGACACTTTTATATCCGATCTCATAGGCATCCGGAACCACCAGTCCCTGGATATTTCCGTTATCCAATAACACTACCGCTTTTACACTGCTCCCAATGCCATATATGTCCGCTCCCTGATATGAATCTTCATCAGACTGCTCGCCTAGTTCTTCCAATGCATGTGGATCCAGAACCACTATTGCATCTACTTTATCTTTTTTACTCACTTTTTCATAGATATTCTGATCTTTTTTCCGGTAACAATACCAGTCGATCTCACTTTTGGTATCTTTCAGCGAATCCTTTAATCCCCGGATCGCATCCTGATCTGACTTTGATTCTTTCCAGTTTGCGACAACTCCGATTTTCTGCCGCTTCTTTTCCAGCTGCTTTCCAAGTTCAGAACCTATCTTATAATAATCCGGTCCGATTACCGGATTACCGGAATTCCCGCCTTCTTTGGAATATACATCCTCCATGATCAGTGTGTATGGCGTCTTGGCACACTGTTTTTTTAACATGTCTTTCGTATCACTTCCCGGTGCCGGACATATGATAAATGCATCTATATTGTTGTGCTTCTGCTCTTTTATAATTTCTTTTTCCATCTCTGCATTTTCAATTTCATCTGTATTACAGATAATCATATGAAGATTGTTTATTTTCGCCGACTGCTTCATTCCTTTAATCAGTGAATTCCACCGGTTATCTCCTGATTCCGGTAAGATCACCGCCACTCGTTTTTCCGGCACATCCCGGTCAAAAATCTTCCATGCAAAAAATAATGTCAGTATCAGGAAAATACACTCCAGTATCAGGAATGTAATTTTATTCTTTTTCATCTACATCCCTCCCCTGTATATATTTCTGCATCTCCAATTGTTCCGCATTCTCCTTTGTATATGGAATTGCCGGTATATGGATAACAACCCTGGTCCCCTCATCCGGTTCACTATATATCTCCAGGCCATATTGCTCACCAAACATCAGCTGAATTCTGGAATGCACATTGATCACGCCAACACCCGAACCATGTTTTGGAACTTTATTGTTATCTTTCAGGATATTTTCCAGAACTTCTTTTCGCATTCCCATTCCATTATCTTCTATAATAATGTAAATATCGTCTTCTTTCTTTTCTCCCGGACTGTGATTTTTCCTTCATCGTCCTCATCCATATTTCCCACGCCGTAATAAATTGCATTTTCGAGAATCGGCTGAATGACTAATTTTACAATACAATAATCTTCTATCTCTTTATCCGTCTGAAATTCCATTTGAAAACGTTCTTTATAACGCACAAGCTGGATATTCATATAGCTTCTGCTGTGCTGAAGTTCATCTTTAACCGGAATGATCGTCTTTCCGCGGGATAAACTGACTCTTAAAAGCTTTGCCAGTTCGGAGATCATAATAACTGCTTCTTCATTTTTCTGTGCTTCGATCATCCAGGTAATAGATTCCAGTGTATTATACAGAAAATGTGGATTAATCTGACTTTGTAATGCATCCAGTTCACTTTTTCTCCGTTCATTCTGCTGACGGATAATTTCCTCCATAAGCGTCTCAATCCGTTCATATGATCTTTGAACGGAATAACCCAAATGTCGTATTTCTGAAGAGCCTCCTATGTAAATATCCGGTTTTCCTCCTGCTTCATATGTTTTAACCGATTCATCCAGTTTCCGGATCGGTTTGGATATTTTTCTGGAAATCAGCCTGTTTCCTTCCAGAAGCATCATCATAAGAACCATGATCGTTGTAAAAATATAATATCTGAAATTGTTAATTCTTGCAGTCTGCACGCTCTCCGGTACAACTCCGATCAGTTTCCATCCTGTATAGGCAATGTTGCCAACCACTACACTTTCCTTGTGTCCGTCTGTTGTGATCTCATAAGTGCCCTCCTCATACCCGGAAGCCTTCAGACTATTCTCCTCAAACAGTCCCCTGGCCATCTCTGTTTTTCTCGGATGATAGATCATCTGTCCGTCACGGCTGATCATATAATAATAGATTCCTTCCGAAGAATCATTAATCTGCTTTAAGACATCTTCGATCACCGAATATTTCATATCTACAAGAAGGACTCCGCTTCCCGGAATCTCCCCATCGTTTATATCCACATAACGGCTCAGTGAAACAACCCAATGATAACGATACAGACCATCTTCATACAAATTCTGAATATGCGGAACGGAAAAATGTACATTTTCAATTGCACTCTCGGCATTCTTATACCAGTCCTGTCCCGTTACATCTATATTTTCTTTTTCAACAGCAACCGGTTCCGAAGCAATCAGCCGGCCTTCGTTCCCATATAATGCCAGACTCTCGATTTTATCCGAATTCACCTCGTATAATAAGCTGAACTGTTCAGCAAATTTTTCACTGGATATATCAAATTCCTGTACGATATTATAATTCGCTGCATTAAAAATCTGCCTGATATCTAACAGGTCCGAATTCACCCTGTCTACCGTGCTTTCCACCGTCGCCTCTGTATTT
>ENA-OQHA01000558-OQHA01000558.1-human-gut-metagenome-genome-assembly--contig:-NODE-558-length-18117-cov-3.270094_pt1 | contig 18117 bp, 17 predicted proteins | sample MGYA00242558_ERZ504707 | MGnify/ENA primary metagenome ERZ504707 (study PRJEB26092, sample SAMD00036197) | human gut metagenome | host: Homo sapiens | study: EMG produced TPA metagenomics assembly of...
TTTCTTCAACCTCATAGGTAACTGGTATATGCAGATAGTATTTACCATGCTTATTTACAAGTCTGGCAGTACCAAACTTATAAATCGTATGATCGAAATACTTAGACATTCCATCTGAAAAATAAGACAACTTCACACGACCATTAAGAGTATTGATTGAAAAACAGTTTTGAGTTAAGGAATAATCTCTGTTCCAAACCAAATCATACTGAGGCTTTTTGAACGATGGTTTAATCCACTCATTCTGATTTTCAAGAATGGTCTTATATCTGGCGATAACAGTCTTCAGAACAGACTGCGCCATCTGCGATTTAAGGTTAAACTTTTCTCGTAAAGTAGAATACAAAGCCTTATTAAGTGAAAACTGCTTTAAGTCATGAGTGCGGAATACATAGTCTGAAACATAATTGCAGGCATTACGATAAACAGACATAGTTTCATCAAGCAAAACCTTATCTGCTTCAGCTGCGATTATTTGAATTTTGGCTGTAATAGTCATCTGTTCCATAGATGCACTCCTTTCATAGATATTTCACTATATATTATATCTAATTTATAGAGAAATATCTATATTTTGAGGTGAACTGTGGATATAGATACAATCGTCATAACAGACGAAAATACAGCCTGAAGTACATATAGTTCTAGTAACCAAATACCGTAAACAATTACTCAACGATTCTATCGCCGATGATGCTAAACAAGAGATTCTCCATATAACTAATACTCGCGCTACGAAATTATTGCGATAGAAACTGACAAAGACCATATACATTTCTTATTAAGTTACGGTACAGCAGATAGAGTTTGCGATATTGTCAAAATTGTAAAGCAGGAAACAACATACTACTTATGGCAAAAGTATAGTTCAGTCTTATCAAGACAGTATTGGGAGGAAAAAAATTTGTCCATATGGTTATTTTGCTTGCAGCATTAGAGAAGTCTCATCAGCAACTAAACAAAAATATATTGAAAGTCAGGGATAATAAATACGATTTACGAGGCTCCTCCCACCGCCTAAAGGCAGTGGGAGGAGCCTATGACAAACGAAAGGATTTATTTATGAATACACTTATTAGAAATAATGACCATAGCTTACAGAATATCCAAGGAACATTGGTATTTGTCGTACCTACTTATGCCTGGAGAATACCTCGTATTGTCGAAGAATGGATTCGTTTGACAGCTTTTAAGGATGTTGAAGAAGTTTATTTTGTGATGGATTGTGGGGGAAATATAGGCAATGCAGGTTATTATAATAGAAAACAATGTGAGAAGAAGGGGTTCAACTATAGAGGTACAATGGAAATCATTATGCCAGAAAACTATCTCGCAATGTTTAATACACCAGAAGATGATGAAGCCAAAAAGATTGTTAAACAGGCAGATCCTATTATTAAAGAAGCAATTTCCTATATCCATCAGCATTTACCTTTTCCTAATATGTCATTACAATTGAAAGACAAGTTCCAATCTTCTATTGTGAATACAGTTTTCTATCCACTTTTTGTGAAAGCAGATGCTTTCTATAGTACGGATGAATGTATTGGATGTGGATTATGTGAGAAATTATGTCCATTAAAAAATATCCAAATAAAAGATCATCGTTCTGTATGGGGTAAGGAATGTACGCATTGTATGGCATGTATTGCGAAATGTCCTAAAAAGGCGATAGAATATGGAAAGAAAAGCAGGGGAAAGAATAGATATTATATTGACTAGGTACAACTTGATAGTTTATCGCTTATTCAACAAGATAGTTATGGTATAATAATAGAAAAGAAAGGAGTGTCCATATGAGAAAAGCTATACCTTTAGGAGTAGTAGATTATGAAACTTTAAAGAATCAGAATTATTTTTTATCGATAAAGTATGATGATTTATGATTTTTTAATGAGAAAAAGTACTGTCACTCTTATTACTCGACCTAGAAGGTTTGGAAAAACAATCAATATGTCAATGATGTCTTCATTCTTTGATATTACTAAAGATTCTAAAGAAATATTCAAAGATACAAAAATTGTTGAAACAGAGTATATATCAGAAATGAATCAATATCCTACAATCTTCATTTCGTTTGCGAATGCGAAGAATGATAAATGGAATGTTGTAAAGGAAATTAAATTACAACTGCGTAAAGAATATGATCGATATGCTCATGTATTTGAACAAAAAATGACTGTATTTGAACAAAACGAATATGAATCTCTTGTACAAGGGTTAATGACAAAAATGATGGGATTCTAGATAATATTATCGATGCACTTTCTTTTTTGATGGAACGATTAGAGAAATATTACCACAAAAAAGTAATGGTATTCATAGATGAATATGACACACCTTTTATTGAAGCCCATGTTGGAGGATATTATGAAGAGTTGCGAGGGGGATTATCTTCTCTGCTTCATAATGCATTAAAGACATCTACGAGTCTACATTATGCAATGATGACTGGTATTCAAAGAGTTGCGAAAGAGAACATCTTCAGCGATTTGAATAATTTGGTTGTATGTACAGTAAAAGATCCAGAATATTCTAAATACTTTGGCTTTACAGAAGAAGAAACGAAGCAAACATTAGAATATTATGATTTATCATTCAATGATGAAGTGAAATCTATGTATGATGGATATCATTTTGGAGAACATGATATCTATAATCCATGGTCTATCTTGAATTATGCTTCTAGAAAAGTATTAGAGCCTTATTGGGTGAATACGAGCAGTAATACAATGATTAAAAAAAGCAATATCTAGCAGTGATGAAGCTTTTGAGAGAGGCTATGAGGAGCTTATTCGAAATGGTAAACTCGAAACCACTGTAAAATGGATACGAGCTTTTTTGAAGTAAACAATACAGAAAACTTGTGGGGTCTTTTGGTTAATGCTGGATATCTAACATTACATAAAACAATATCTATTCAAGATAGTTTATATATCATAAAAATTCCTAATCAAGAAGTTCAATTGGAATTTAGAAAGCTTACAGCCTATCATTTGAAAGCGACTGAAACAGATTTGACAGTACTATTTAATTCATTAAAACGTTGCAAAAAAGAAGATTTTGAAGACAGATATCGAAAGATTTTACTCACATTACCTTCTTATCATGATTTGAAAGATGAAAATAGTTATCACATGATGTTGCTTGGAATGTGTGCCTGGCTTTCTAATGAGTATGAAGTAATCAGTAATCGAGAAGTAGGAAAGGGAAGATGTGATATCATACTAAAATCCAAGAAAATCAAATATCATATATTCTAGAATTTAAATATACAAATGATAGTTCAGTTGATTTGAAACAACTCGCAAAATCAGCAATAGATCAAATTAACAGTAGAAGATATAATAGTGAATTAAGTGGAACAGTGATTCGCATAGGACTAGCACATTATCAAAAAAATGTAGAAATTGAATGGCAATAAGAATATCGGATATTATTTCTGATATTCTTTTTTCTATGAAAAAGAGCTGTAACGCTCAAGTATTCGTTACAGCTTTTCACAAGTATTTTCCAATTTTACTATTCTTATTCTGCTTAATTTCTTCGACAGTTCCCGTCGCAATAATCTCTCCACCAAGTTGACCGCCCTCAGGACCCATATCAATAATGTAATCAGAATTTCTAATAACATCTAAGTCATGTTCAATCACAATAATAGTCGCTTTTTGATTAATTAATGTATCAAATACACGAAGTAGTGTTTCTACATCTAATGGATGTAATCCAATAGAAGGTTCATCAAAGATAAAGATGCTTCCATCTTGTACTTTTCCTATTTCTGATGCCAGTTTTAATCTTTGTGCTTCTCCACCAGATAAGGCAGGTGTTGCTTCACCAAGAGTCAAATAACCAATTCCTAAATCTACTAGAACCTGTAGTTTCTCTTTAATCTTCTTACTTTCTTTAAATACATCTAAAGCTTCTAAGATAGTAAGAGACATCACATCCTTAATAGAATAACCATGGTACATTATAGAATCCACATCATTGCTGTAACGTGTTCCATCACAATGTTCACAAGTCGTTTCTATATCTGGAAGAAACTGTATATCCATAGAAATAGTACCAGTACCTTCACATACAGGACATCTTAACTTACCTGTATTATAAGAAAAATCACCTGCACTATATTGATCACTTAATCTTCCATACAACCTTCTTAAATGATCAAATACACCAGAATAAGTTGCGACAGTACTTCTGACATTATTTCCAATAGGGGACGCATCAATCAAATCAACCTTATTGACCCATGATGCATCCAATTCTTTTATATGTTGAGGAAGTACTTCATGATTTAATGAAGCCTTTATGGCAGGATATAACGATTCAAGAATCAATGTTGTCTTACCACTTCCAGACATACCAGTAATTGTAGTAAGAACTCCTTTAGGAATAGAAATATCCAGTGGTTTGACAGTATGTATTGTATCTGTCTTAAGTCTTAAAAAGCCCTCATTAAAAATCTCTTTCTTATTTCTTACAAGAGTTTGTATGTAAATCATTGAGATAAGTCCAATGATAGAATTCTTATCCTGAATGATTTCATCAATAGTACCCTGACTGATTATAGAACCACCATTTTTACCTGCTTCAGGCCCTATTTCAATCATATAATCCGCTTCCTTAAGAATTCTTGTATCATGATCGACCAAAACAATAGAGTTCCCATCCTTAATCAACTCTTTCATAATCGCAATCAAGCCATCTACATTGGCTGGATGTAATCCAATAGAAGGTTCATCAAGAACATAAAGAACACCTGTCGTTCTATTTTTTACAGTACGTGCAAGCTGTACTCTTTGTAGTTCACCTGTTGATAATGTAGAAGAAGCACGATCAAGAGTCAGATAACCGAGTCCTAAAGATAGCAATGCATTCGCATTAATCATGAATTCTTCAAGAATTGTAGAACCCATTTCTTTCACATCATCATTAAGGGTATTGATTACCTGTGGAAGCCATGCAGCTAAATCCTTTAAACTCATCGCACATACTTCAGTTAAAGTCTTATCACCTAGTAATGTAGAATTTGCACGTGTATTAATACGAGAGCCATGACAAGTCGGGCATGGCTCTTCCTTAAGGAATTTACTAACACGCTTCATATTCTTTTCATTCTTGACCTTCTTTAATGCATTCAAGACAGTTGCTTTGGCACTATAGTAAGTAAAATCTAATTCTCCTGCTTCCACGCTCTCTTTATTCTTAGGACGATAGAAAATATGTTTTTTACCATTGGTCCATCATATACAATATGCTTCTCTTCTTCTGTTAATTCTTCAAAAGGAACATCAGTACGCACACCCATTGCACGACAGACATCTTTCATTAATGACCACATGAGTGTATTCCATGGCGCTACAGCCCTTCATCAATAGTTAGATGAGGATCAGGAATCAAAGCATCAATATTAATTGTCTGTACAATACCAGTGCCCTGACAATCAGGACATGCGCCTTGTGAATTAAAGGCATACTCCTGAGCACTTAAGCCATTAAATCTTTCACGGCAGATTGGGCACTCAATCATTTCACCTCTTGCTACATTTATACTCGCAGGCACTCTATGCCCGTTAGGACATAAATAATCTCCACAACGTGAAAATAATAAGCGAATAGAATTCAATAATTCTGTCTGTGTTCCAAAGGTAGAACGAATGCCAGGTATATTAGGTCTTTGATGTAATGCTAGAGTACTAGGAACATATCTAATAGTATCTACTTTGGCTTTTTCTCCTTGAGAGATTCGTCTTCTTGTATAAGTAGATAATGCTTCTAGATATCTTCTAGAACCTTCAGCATAGATGACTCCTAATGCTAAAGAAGACTTACCACTCCCTGATACACCAGAAATAGCTACAATCTTATTTAAAGGAATATCAACGTCGATATTTTTTAAATTATGAACCTTTGCGCCTCTTATTTCCATATGATCAATCATACAAAATCCTGCCACTCAAAATGTGATTAAACATACTCACATCGAGATAATGTAAGTTCTCACGAACATTACTTACTATGTCATCGTGTATGCTTTGGATTGACCGAAATCATATCTACTCACAAGTTCAAGTACACTCCATAGTCTTAAATTCCCGAAATAGCCTTCGGTACATACTTACGTTTGCGTTCATTTATGCAACTTCGTAAGTCGTAGCATCTCTCAGATTAAGTGCAGCATTGAAATCTCTGTCTTCGATATAACCACAGTCACATCTGAAAAGTCTATCTGAAAGCTTTAAATCTTTTTTTGATATTCTTGCAACAGTGACATGTCTTAGATGATGGGAACCATCTATCTACAATTCGAAGTTCAATTCCATTTTCCTTGCATTTAGCTAGAAGTTTTGTTTTAAATTCATAAAACTCTGCGAAGCAACTGCCTTTGAAAGATGTCTGTTCTTCATCATCCCTGATACGTTTAGATCTTCAATCGTTATATAAGATGGCTTGGTTTTCACTATCTCTGCGATTGTCTTATTGATGTAATCAGTACGAATATTGTCGATTCTCTGATGAAGCTTCTGTATCTTAAGCCTTTGTTTCTGTATATTTCTTTTTTGAGTGGACTCTCCTTTCTTTAGATTTTCATACTTTCGAGAAAGACTTCTCTGTTCTCGAATAAGCTTTTTTTCAAGCTTCTTTAATTTTGCAGATTTATTGATGTTCTTATAAGTCTTTCCATTAGAAACAATCGCAAAGTCCTTTAATCCAAGGTCAATGCCAATTCCTTTACTGGAATTATTGGCTGTCCTTCTATCTGGGATTTCTATAAGAACTGATGCATAGTATCTGCCAGCCTTTATTGAGACATGACCGCTCTTAATTACGTATCCATCTTTTGTTGTGGGAATATACCTTTCTCTTTGATGCGGATCCAGCCAAGTGACGGAATCTTGATTCTGTGTCGATTGCAAAGGCAATCTTTTGGATTATTCCTTACAAAATACATTTTCACATCAGATCTGCCTTTCTTCTTAAATTTTGGAAAGGCACTCTTGTGCTTAAAAAAGTTTTCAAATGCGGTCTGGCCGTTATTTACTGCCTATGTTACCGATTTTGAGTAAGCTTCCTTGATCCAGGAATATTCTGGATGACTCGGAAGATACTCATTGTTAAGCCATACTCTAAACTGATTGCTGCTCATAAACTTTTTGCCACTTTCATAAAGTTCCTTGTTATGAGCAAGATAGAAATTATAGATAAATCTGCAAGTACCTATTGTTTTACGAATCTTGACTTTCTGCTCCTCTGTTGGATTTATTTCCGTCTTGAAGCTCTTCAGCAATTTCCTCATCCCTTTCTATCTGTTTTTTTATACTTACGAAGCCCTTTGCAGCCTACAGGGAAACACATGAAGTATTGAAACAATATCCTGCATGAGTTCTCCATCTGATTTCTAATCTAATTATAGTACAAATGGAAAATCCATGCATCAAATTTAGCTTCAAGAACGCCGATTTATAGGCGTTAATAAAATTTAATTTTCACTTACCTGTGGCTTGTGGGTATTCAAATAAATCTTTTACATTACAAAACCATCTTAAAAATGCAATTTGATTTAGTAAATGCTGATTATAAATACAACAATGCTTATTAGTTAGGGTTCAGTTTACCTTTAAAGTTCCTTCTCTATCTCAACGTTACAATATCTTAACAGATACGCCTAAAAGTTCAGTAAGATCCTTTGGTTTATAATTTATGATATTTAATGTGTTCATTTTAACGCTCCCTCTATGAGCATATTTAAACACATTCAAACACAATGGTCGATATATTCAGTTACTTATAGTTCCCTCCTAAACAAAAAAACTAGCTATCTCTAGCTAGTTCATCTTAATTAATGGTGCGGCCGATGAGATTTGAACTCACACAGACGTACGTCCACAAGTCCCTCAAACTTGCGTGTCTACCATTCCACCACGGCCGCAACTTTGTGCAACTCAAATTATACTTGAGTTGCACATAGAATTCAACTATTTTTTAAGAAGATTATAGAGAGACTGAGCGTAGATAGCAGCTGCAGTTAATAAATCATCTAATGAAATTAATTCATTTTCTTCATGCATATGATGTTTTAGCCAGGAATTCACAACCAAAAGCAACACAGTTAGGCATTTCTTTTGCATAAGTTCCACCACCGATAGTCTGAGGACCATGTTCATGATCATTTGTGAACTGTACATATGATTCATGAAGCTTCTGAACTAATTCACTATTAGGATCTACATATAATGCAGGACCGATATCATGTTCTTCACTCAAGCCATATTTATTAACAGCTTCACCTACATTCTTAACAAGTTCATTATTGTCTAAGTCATGAGGAAGACGTAAATCAAGAGTTAATGAACCTTCATTATTTTCATAATTTAAGATACCAAGGTTAACAGTTAAAGCACCCATTTCACCAGTAAATGCGACATTGAACTTTTCACCTAAATAATCATTATATAAATATTCATCAACGAATTTTGCGTAGCTATTATCAGTCACACTTGCAATATAATGACATAAGTTACTTGCAGCATTATTACCTAACTGAGGCTGAGATGCATGGGCACTCTTACCTTTTAAGAATAAGTGTGTGTTACCATCTACAACTTCTAAAGAACCCTTGAAGTTATTTTCTTTTAAGAATGCATTATATGATTCTTCATAGTCAGTACCCTTTAATACAGCTTTAGCCTGATCTGGTACGATATTCACTACACGTCCTGAATGAATAGAAATTACCTTATCATCATCTGTTTTCCCCTTGATGATGAAATGACAGTTACCTTTTTCACCATATACTACAGGGAAATCAGCATCTGGAGTAAATCCCATCTTTGGATATGGACGATGCTGGAAATAGTAATGCATACAGCGAGAACCATTTTCTTCATTACATCCAAAGATGATACGAACCTTCATCTTCTTTTCAAAATCAAGTTCATTCACAATCTTAGCAGCATAATAAGCAGCAATTAAAGGTCCCTTATCATCAGCAACACCACGACCATAGAGTGTATCTCCATCAAGAGTCATATCATATTCTGGATAATCCCATTCCTGACCTTCAGTAGGTACAACATCTAAGTGTCCAAGAATACCAAAGCAGTCTTCTCCTTCACCAATATCAATAGAACCAGCATATCCATCACAATCATCAGTAACAAATCCATCTCTTTGACCAATAGAAAGCATTAAATCAAGCGCTTTACGGTTATTTTCACCAAATGGCTGATTTTCTTTTGCAGTAGATTTATCAAGAGTTGAAGGGATTAGACATAAGTCCTTTAAATCTTTCAGCATTTCATCTTTATGCTTTAATACTTCTTCTTTAAAATCAATCATTTTATTCACCTCAGTGACTATTATATACAATTTTTAAATTATTTGAAACACAGATACTGCACCTTTTTGTAACGTTCTTTCAAGAGTTGTGCTAATATAGTAAAAAGGGGGCAAAAGAATATGGAGAATAAGGACATACAATTTCATATTACAGTTAAAGGTATTGTGATTTATGAAGGCAAGACATTAATCTTAAAACGTGTGAGACCTTCATCAGATGGACTTGGTTATTGGGAATTACCAGGTGGGGGATTAGAATATGGGGAAGATCCTCACCAGGCGTTAGTAAGAGAATTAAAGGAAGAAACAGGATTAGATATTGAAATCATTAAGCCAGTTTATACATTTACGGCTATTAGACCACACTATCAGACAGTGGGTATTGGTTTCTTGTGTATTCCTACAAGTGATCAGGTTAAGATTTCATTTGAACATACAGATTATAAGTTTGTGGATGAAGATGAATTAGAGAAGACACTTGACCCACATATCTTTAATGATATTAAGAAAACAATCGAAGAATATAATCAAATAAGAGAATACGAAGAACTAAAAAGAGAAGCAAACTAACGCTTCTCTTATTTCATATAGATTTTTTCAACTTCACAGATATACATTGTATGGAAATCTTTATTAGGATAGTTCTTATCCACAAGTGTTTCATCTAAGAAACATTCAGGCTTGATAGTATCTTCATAGAGTTTCTTTCCCACAACGACAATGTCTGCCTCTTCAAATGTAGGGAGATTTTCAATAAATGTAGGTGTTAAATCAGTCTTCGCAATCTTATCTCCATCACGTCCAGACTCTCTACCAAGTATTGTTAAATCTTTCATATGTTCTCCATTAAAGAATGAAAGAGTCATTTGATCATTAGAATCTATAAATTCTTTTGTATAACGCTGTGGTCTTACAAAACAAGTCATCACTGGCTTATTCCATAATGTACCCATCTCGCCCCATGAAATAGTCATAGTATTAAATGCGTCTTTATTACCTGCACTAAGTAGTGCCCATTCCTTATTCAATTTATTGAATATTTTTAAATCAAATGTATTTACATCTACTTCTTTAAACATAGTCATTACCTCCGTTTTTATATTATAAACTTATGCCACTATTTAATCAAATTTGTGCTTGTCAAACAATAGGTTATTTGATAAACTACAACTGTATTATACGACTGACGGAAGTGGAATTAACCACATGGAGTATAATTTCTTGAAGAGCCGACCGTCTGGGCAACGTCCTGGACTTAGTAGGCTCTTTTTTGTTTTTTTTAAAAAATGGAAGCATACAGGTACCGGATTAGTATATAATTGTTTTGAAAGAAAATAACCTGAAAGAGAGGAAAAACAAAAATGTTAACAGACGTAGAAATTGCACAGAGTACAGTCATGGAGCCAATTAAAAATGTGGCTGAAAAGATTGGACTGACTGAAGATGATTTAGAATTATATGGTAAATATAAAGCAAAAATCTCTTTGGAAACTATCAAGAAAGTTGAAAATAATCCGGATGGTAAATTAATACCTTGTAACTGCAATCAACCCAACACCTGCAGGTGAAGGTAAGACAACTACAATGATCGGTTTATCACAGGCATTACATCAGTTAGGCAAGAAATCTGTAGTTGCAATGCGTGAACCAAGTTTAGGTCCTTGCTTTGGTATTAAAGGTGGTGCAGCTGGTGGAGGATATGCCCAGGTTGTTCCTATGGAAGATATCAACCTTCATTTTACAGGTGATATTCATGCCATCACTTCAGCAAATAACTTGATTGCGGCAATGCTTGATAACTCTATTCAGCAGGGTAACCCTTTGAATATTGATACTAGACAGATTGTATGGAAGAGAGTTGTTGACTTAAACGATCGTGCTTTAAGACATATTGTTGTTGGTTTAGGTGGTAAACCAAATGGTGTTCCTCGTGAAGATGGTTTTGATATTAGTGTTGCAAGTGAAGTCATGGGTATCTTATGTTTATCTACTTCTCTTGAAGATTTAAAGGCAAGAGCAGCAAGAATGATTGTTGCTTATAATTATGATGGTGAACCAGTTACTGTTGGTGATATTCATGCAACTGGTGCTGTAACTTTATTATTGAAGGATGCCATCAAACCTAACCTTGTACAGACTTTAGATCATACTCCAGTATTTGTACATGGTGGTCCATTTGCCAATATCGCTCATGGATGTAACTCAGTTATGGCTACAAAGCTTGCTATGAAACTTGGTGATTACGCTATTACTGAAGCAGGATTTGGTGCTGATTTAGGAGCTGAAAAGTTCTTAGATATCAAGTGTCGTCAGGCTGGTTTAGATCCAGATGCAGTTGTCATTGTTGCGACTGTTCGTGCATTAAAGATGCATGGTGGTGTTAACAAGAAAGAATTAAGTACTGAAAACCTTGAAGCATTAAAGAAGGGTATTGGTAACTTAACTAAACATATTGAAAATATCAAGAAGTTTGGTTTACCTTGTATCGTTGCTATTAATGCTTTCCCTACAGATACAGAAGTTGAATTAAAGCTATTAGATGATATGTGTAAGGAATTAAATGTTGAAGTATCCATTTCTGAAGTATGGGCTAAGGGTGGCGAAGGAGGCATTGATCTTGCTAACAAGCTATTAAATATCCTTGATACTAAAGAATCTCATTATGCACCTATCTATTCATTAGATATGCCTATTGATGAAAAATCAAGACAATCGCCAAAGAAATCTATGGTGCAGATGATGTTGTCTTCACTAAGAAGGTAGCTAACAAGATCAAGAAGTTCACTGCTCAGGCTTAGGTGATTTACCAATCTGTATTGCGAAACTCAGTATTCTTTATCTAGATGATGCGACTTTACTTGGACGTCCAGAAGGATTCAAGGTAACAATTAGTGACTTGATTCCAAATACTGGTTCTGGATTCTTAGTTGCTATTTCTGGAAATATTATGCGTATGCCTGGTTTACCAAAAGTACCAGCTGCCAATAATATGGACATCGATGAAGAAGGTAAGATTACTGGTTTATTCTAATAATTGAGGTCAAGTTTAGGTGAAAGGCCTCTGAGCACCTAGATCATGAAAGTCATAATGAAAATAATGGAGGACTGAAATGAAAGCTGCAGTAATTATGGGTTCTGCCTCTGATGAAGCAAAGGTAGAAAAAGGAATTGCTATATTAAAAGAATATGGCGTAGATGTTGAAGTACGTGCTTTATCTGCACACCGTGCACATCGTGCATTGAGTGAATTTGTAGAAGAATGCAACAACAATGGAACAGATGTTATTTTAACAGCTGCTGGTATGGCTGCTGCCTTACCTGGTGTCGTTGCTTCTATGACAGTGTTACCAGTTATTGGTATTCCAATCAAAGGTGCAAGTTTAGATGGAATGGATGCCTTATTATCAATTGTCCAGATGCCTTCTGGTATCCCAGTTGCAACAGTTGCAATTGATGGTGCTAAGAATGCTGCTTGGTTAGCACTTGAAATCATGGCAATCAAATATCCAGAATTAAGTGAAAAATTAAAGGACAACCGTCAGGCTATGGAAAAAGCTGCTTAGATACAAATAACGAAATTTCAGAAAAATATAGATAAGAGGAGAAAACAACAATGGAAAAGAAAGAATTAATGTACGAAGGAAAAGCTAAGGAAATTTTTGCAACTGATAATGAAGATGTTATCTTAATGCATTATAAAGATGATGCAACTGCAGGTAATGGTGTAAAACATGATCAGTTTGCTGGTAAGGGTGTATTAAACCACACTATTTCAGGTATTATCTTTGATATGTTAGAAGAAGCTGGTATCAAGACTCATATGATTGAAAAGTTAAATGATACTGATGATTTAGTTAAGAAAGTAGAAATCTTCCCACTAGAAGTTATTGTACGTAATATTACAACAGGTTCTTTCTGTAAGAGACTTGGTGCTAAGGAAGGTGTTGTTTTAGCAGAACCAATTTTTGAAATTAGTTATAAGAATGATGAATATGGTGATCCATTAATCAACGAAGACCATGCTGTTGCTTTAGGTCTTTGCACTAGAGATGAATATAACACTATCAAATCTGAAACATTAAAGATCAACGAATTACTTAAGGCTTTCTTCTTAAGATTAAACTTAAAGCTAGTAGATTTTAAAATCGAATTTGGTAAGACTAAAGAAGGCGAAATCGTATTAGCTGATGAAATTTCACCAGATTCTTGCCGTTTATGGGATGTAGATACTAACAAGAAGTATGACAAAGACGTATTCAGACAGGATATCGGTGATTTAATTGAAACATATAAAGCAGTTCTTGCAAGAATGGAAAAATAATAGATAAAAGGATGAAGAAACATGGATTATAAAAAGCTGGAGTAGACATTGAAGCAGGTTATAAGTCAGTAGAATTAATGAAGAAGCATGTTAAAGCGACTATGAGACCAGAAGTACTTGGTGGTATTGGTGGTTTTGCTGGTGCTTTTGATTTAAGCAAGATCAAGGATATGGAAGAACCAGTTCTTTTATCTGGTACTGATGGCTGTGGTACAAAGGTAAAACTTGCTTTTGTAATGGATAAACACGATACAATTGGTATTGATGCAGTTGCAATGTGTGTGAATGATATTGCTTGTTCAGGTGGTGAACCTCTATTCTTCCTTGATTACATTGCATGTGGTAAGAATTATCCTGAAAAGATTGCGACTATCGTTAAGGGTGTTGCTGAAGGATGTATTCAGTCTGAATGTGCCCTTGTTGGTGGTGAAACTGCAGAACATCCAGGTTTAATGCCTGTTGATGATTATGATTTAGCTGGTTTTGCAGTAGGTGTTGTAGACAAGAAGGATATCATTGATGGTTCTACAATCAAGCCTGGTGATGCTTTAGTTGGTATTGCATCTACTGGTGTACATAGTAATGGATTCTCTTTAGTACGTAGCGTATTTGAAATGACTAAAGAATCTTTGGATACTTATTATGATGAATTAGGTACTACTTTAGGTGAAGCATTAATTGCTCCTACTAAGATTTATGTAAAAGCATTAAAGAGTGTAAAGAATGCTGGTATCAAGGTTAAAGGATGCAGCCATATTACTGGTGGAGGATTCTATGAAAACCTTCCTAGAATGTTACCTGATGGTGTAAAGGCTGTTGTTAAGAAGGACAGCTATAAAGTACCTCCTATCTTTGGCTTAATTGCAAAAGCAGGAAACGTTGAAGAAAAGATGATGTACAACACATTCAACATGGGATTAGGTATGGTTCTTGCTGTTGATCCTGCAGATGTTGAAAAGACTATTGAAGCAATTAATGCTGCTGGCTATGAAAGCTATGAAGTAGGTTATATTGCTGAAGGTGAAAAGGGAGCAGAATTATGCTAAACATAGCTGTATGCGTATCTGGTGGTGGAACTGATCTTCAGTCCATCATCGATGCGTGTGAAGCCGGAAAAATCAATGGAGAGATCCGTCTGGTTATTTCTAACCGTAAGAAGGCTTACGGTTTAGAAAGAGCCCGTCTTCATGGTATTCAGGCAGAATGGATCAAGGATGAAGATGAGATCTTAAAGAGATTTGAAGAAGAAAAGATTGATGTTGTTGTATTAGCAGGTTATCTTGCTATTGTTGGAGATAAGCTGATTGAACAATATAAGAATCGTATTATTAATATTCATCCCTCACTTATTCCATCTTTCTGTGGTCCTGGATTCTATGGAATGCATGTCCATGAAGCGGTGTTTAAAAGAGGTGTAAAGGTGTCAGGTGCAACTGTTCATTTCGTTACTGGAGAAGTGGATGGTGGACCAATCATCTTACAAAGAGCAGTTGATATTTCTGATTTAGAGACACCTGAAGATATTCAGGCACGTGTCTTAGAAATCGAACATGAATCTTACCAGAAGCCGTTGCTTTATATTGTGAAGGACGTGTTTCTGTAGAAATGAAAGGGTGAAGATCAGTTGAAAAGAGCGTTAGTATCAGTTACAAATAAAGAAGGTATTGTTGAATTTGCGAAAGGTCTTGAAGAATTAGGATTTGAAGTTGTTTCTACTGGTGGAACATATAAGAAACTATTAGAAGCAGGTGTAAAAGCTATTGAAATCGATGATGTAACAGGTTTCCCTGAAATTCTTGATGGAAGAGTTAAGACACTTCATCCAAAAGTACATGGTGGTATTCTATTTAGAAGAGATGTAGAAGAACATGTCAAGACTGTAGAAGAAATGGGTATTACACCTATTGATCTTGTTTGTTGTAATCTCTATGAGTTTGAAAAAGCGCTTAAGGCTGGTAAGCCAATGGCTGAAATGATTGAAAACATTGATATCGGTGGACCTTCAATGATCCGTTCTGCTGCTAAGAATTTCAAGGATGTATTGATTGTTACTGATCCAAAAGATTATGATGCTGTATTAGAAGCTATTAGAGAAGATAAGACTGATTTTGAATTCAGAATGAATCTTGCTTATAAGGCTTATAGTTTAACAGGCAGCTATGATGCAATGATTTCTCGTTATTTCGCTGATCAGGTACATGATGAATTCCCTGATATCTTAAATATTTCATTAAAGAAGACAGATCATTTACGTTATGGTGAAAACTCTCAGCAGAGTGCAAATGCCTATGTTGATCCATATGTTCAGCATTCTTTATTAGATTATGAACAGTTACATGGTAAAGAAATTTCTTTCAATAACGTGAATGACTTATATGGTGCAGTTGCATGCGTAAGAGAATTTGGTGATCAATTAGTGACTGTTGCAATTAAGCATTCAACACCTTGTGGAGTTGCTATTGGTAAGACTGGTTATGAATCTTATAAGCGTGCTTATGAAGGAGATCCAACTTCTATCTTTGGTGGAATCATCGCTGTGAACTATAAGATTGATAAGGAAACTGCTTTAGAAATGAAGAAGACTTTCTTAGAAATCATTGCAGCACCTGATTTTGATGATGATGCTTTAGAAGTATTAGAAAAGAAGAAGAACTTACGTTTATTAAAGCTTAAGAATCTTGATGCACGTGATGCTAAGTATGATATTAAGTATCTTGAAGGTAAAGCACTTGTTCAGGAATTAAATACTAAGCTTATTGATGAAATGAAAGTAGTGACTAAAAAGCAGCCAACAGAAGCTGAATTATCTGATATGGAATTTGGTTTAAAGGTTGTTAAATATGTTAAGTCTAATGCAATTGTATTAGTGAAAGACGGATGTACTTTAGCTGTTGGTGGAGGACAGACTTCACGTATCTGGGCATTAGAAAATGCAATTCATAATAATCCTGATAAGGATTTCCATGGTGCTGTATTAGCAAGTGATGCTTTCTTCCCATTTAATGATTGTGCACAGGTGCTGATGAAGCAGGTATTAAGGCTATTGTACAGCCTGGTGGATCAGTTCGTGATCAGGAGTCTATTGACTATTGTGATGAACATGATATGACAATGGTATTCAATGGTTATAGACATTTAGACACTAAGGAGGCGTTCTATGAAGGTTCTTGTTATTGGTAGTGGTGGAAGAGAACATGCAATTGCCTGGAAATTAAAACAGAGTAAACATGTTACTGAATTATATGCTATTCCTGGTAATCCTGGTATGGATGCTGTATGTATTCCAGGTAGTGTAGAAGATATGCCTTTTATCTTAAAGACTGTTGAAGAAAAGGGTATTGATTTAACTGTTATTGGTCCTGAAGTACCATTATGTATGGGACTTGCTGACTATTTAGAAGAAAGAGGACACAAAGTATTTGGTCCTAGAAAAGAATCAGCTATTCTTGAAGGTTCTAAAGCCTTCTCTAAGGATTTCATGAAAAAGCACAATATTCCTACTGCAAAGTATGAAGAAGTGACTGATTATGAATCAGCTGTTAAAGCATTAGATGCTTTTGATCTTCCTGTTGTTGTTAAGGCTGATGGTCTTGCAGCAGGTAAGGGTGTAGTCATCTGTGAAACAAAGCAGCAGGCTAAAGAAGAACTTAAAGTGATGCTTGATGGCAGTGCTTTTGGTGATGCTGGTAAGAAGGTAGTTTTAGAAGAATTCTTAACTGGTTTTGAATGTTCTCTATTATGTTTTGTAGACCATGATACAATCGTACCTATGGTATCTGCAAAAGACCATAAACAGATTTATGATAATAATGAAGGTCCAAATACTGGTGGTATGGGTACTGTATCACCTAACCCATTCTTACCTGAAGGTATGGAAGGGACTTTCAAAGAAAAGATTCTTGACCCATTCATGAAAGGCTTACATGAAGATCATATGGATTATCGTGGTGTTGTCTTTATTGGATTAATGATCAAGGATCAGGATGTAAAGGTATTAGAATTCAATGTTCGTTTTGGTGATCCTGAAACTCAGGTTATCTTAATGAGACTTGAAAGTGATTTATATGAAGTGATGTATGGATGTGCTACAAATACATTGAAAGATGTAGATGTTAAGTGGAAAGATGAACAGGCAACATGTGTTGTTCTTGCAAGTGGAGGCTATCCTGGATCTTATGAAAAAGGTAAAGTCATTACTGGTTTAGATCATCTTCCAGAAGATATCGTTGTCTTCCATGCAGGTACTAAACGTAATGAAAATAATGAAATCGTCACAAATGGTGGACGTGTATTAAATGTTTGTGCATTAGGACATGATCTTGAAGAAACAAGAAAGAAAGTCTATGATGCAATTGAAAACATTCATTTTGATGGCATGTATATGCGTAAAGATATTGGCTTACATTAGGAGGATAACATGGCTAAAGTTTATCGCGTTTATGTAGAAAAAAG
>ENA-OQHA01000559-OQHA01000559.1-human-gut-metagenome-genome-assembly--contig:-NODE-559-length-18115-cov-1.896542_pt1 | contig 18115 bp, 26 predicted proteins | sample MGYA00242558_ERZ504707 | MGnify/ENA primary metagenome ERZ504707 (study PRJEB26092, sample SAMD00036197) | human gut metagenome | host: Homo sapiens | study: EMG produced TPA metagenomics assembly of...
CATCCCATCCGTGCTCATCATCACCGATCAGGAGACGCTTAGGATCTGTAGAAAGTGTTGTCTTTCCTGTTCCTGAAAGTCCGAAGAAGATCGCTGTATTCTCTCCGTTCAGGTCTGTGTTAGCTGAGCAGTGCATAGAAGCCATTCCCTTAAGTGGGAGGAAGTAGTTCATCATAGAGAACATACCTTTCTTCATCTCTCCGCCGTACCATGTATTCACGATAACCTGCTCTTTGCTTGTGATGTTGAACATTACTGCTGTCTCTGAGTTCAGTCCTAATTCTTTGTAATTTTCAACTTTTGCTTTAGAAGCATTGTATACTACGAAGTCTGGCTCAAAGTTTTCAAGCTCTTCTTCTGAAGGTTTGATGAACATATTTGTTACGAAATGAGCCTGCCATGCAACTTCTACGATGAAACGGATTGCCATACGTGTATCTTTGTTTGCTCCGCAGAATGCATCTACAACATAAAGTTTTTTGTCAGAAAGTTCTTTGATCGCAATATCTTTTACTGCTTTCCAAGCTTCCTGTGTTGCAGGATGGTTATCATTCTTATATTCATCAGATGTCCACCATACAGTATCTTTTGAATTCTCATCAACTACGATGAACTTATCTTTTGGAGAACGTCCAGTGTAGATACCTGTCATTACATTGACTGCACCAAGTTCACTTTCCTGTCCTTTTTCAAAACCTTCGAGTTCTGGTTTTGTCTCTTCCTCAAATAATATTCATAAGAAGGATTGTGTACGATTTCTGTCGTTCCTGAAATGCCATACTTGCTTAAATCGATTTTAGCCATCTTCATTTAACCTCTTTTCTTTTATTTGCTGCTGTATATTTATAAATTCTAGTCTTGTTATATTCTCCCACAACAGCATTTGTTTTATTATTGCATTTTTCTACGCAAAAGTCAATACTTTAACAATCTTTTCACAATGTGTTTTTGCAAGTTCTTTCTCTAAAACTTTTTATTTTTTATTCTATTTTTTTGTTTTAAAAGCACAAAATGCAAGATTTCACACGAAATCTTGCATTTTGTGTATTTTTATCAATACAGAAAATATATTTATCATTTTGTAAACGTTCTATACTTCCAGAATATTCTTCACTGTATCTTTCATCTTATCAGCATCACATTCCAGATCATGCAGAATATTTGCATTCAGGATATCTTTGATCGCCTGCGGCATCTCACGTCCTGATGTTTCTTCCAGAACCTTCAGAAGACTGAACTCATCCTGATCTGCATACTTCGGATCAATTGCACTCATGACACTCTTCACGAATTTATATGGACTTGCTGTTGATGCAATCACGCATTTCTTATTGTCTCCACTGTTCTTCTGATAACATTCACACACATAAGATGCTACACTTGTATGTGTATCCATCACATACCCTGTCTTATCATATACTTTCTTGATATTCTGCGCACACTCTTCTTCTGTCGCATATCCAGCTGCGAAATCATCAAGACGTGCCTTCATATCTTCTGTAATTGTATATTTTCCTGTGGATTTTAATGCTTCCATCATATCTTTTGTCTTCTGGTCATCATCTCCGCTGATCCGATAAAGCAGACGTTCCAGGTTGCTTGAAATCAGGATATCCATAGATGGTGATGTTGTGAGGATAAACTCACGGTTTCTGTCATAATCACCTGTCTGGAAGAAGTCAAATAACACTTTATTGTCATTCGATGCACATACCAGTTTATCGATTGGGACTCCCATCTGTTTTGCATAGTATGCAGCCAGGATATTACCAAAGTTACCGGTCGGAACTACTACATTGATCTTCTCACCGTCTTCAATCTCTTCATTTTCCAGAAGTTTGGCATATGCATTGACATAATATACCACCTGGGGAACCAGACGTCCGATATTGATCGAGTTGGCTGATGAGACTGATAGCCTTTCTTCGCAAGTTCTTCTGCAAGTTCTTTATCCTCGAACATGGCTTTTACACCACTCTGGGCATTATCGAAATTGCATGGATCGCTACTACATTTACATTTTCGCCTCTCTGTGTCACCATCTGAAGTTCCTGCACTTTGCTGACTCCGTTCTTAGGATAGAATACGATGATCCTTGTTCCTTCCACATCTGCAAATCCGGCAAGTGCAGCTTTTCCTGTATCTCCGGATGTGGCAGTCAGGATTACGATTTCATTCTTTACATCATTCTTCTTTGCTGAAGTCGTCATCAGATGTGGCAGAATAGATAACGCCATATCTTTGAACGCGATCGTTGCACCATGGAATAATTCCATATAATAAGTATCATCTACTTTTACAAGCGGTGCGATCTCTTCTGTGTCAAATTTGCTGTCATAAGCTTTATCGATACAGCTTTTCAGTTCTTCTTCCGTAAAATCTGTCAGGAACTGTTTCATTACAAGATATGCGATCTCCTGATATGTCTTTCCTTTCAGATCCGACATTGATACATCCAGTTTCGGAAGTTCTGATGGTACAAAAAGTCCTCCGTCCGGGGCAAGTCCCTTCAGAATTGCTTCAGATGCTGTTACTTTCAGATTCGAATTTCTTGTACTTTTGTAATATAAACCCATGCCAATGCTCTCCTTATATGATTACTTTCTCTTGCTGTTTGTATATTTTACAAGTCCACCTGCAGCGATCAGTTTCTGCATGAATTCAGGGAAAGGCTGTCCCTGGAATTCCATACCTTTTGTTCTGTCGTAAATCTTACCGCTGTCAAAGTCGATCTCTACTTCATCACCTGCTTCGATTGCTTTTGCCGCTTCCGGACACTCAATGATCGGAAGTCCGATATTGATCGCATTACGATAGAAAATTCTTGCAAACGTCTCTGCGATAACGCAGCTGACACCTGCTGTCTTAAGACATAATGGCGCATGTTCTCTTGAAGAACCGCATCCAAAGTTCTTGTTGGCAACAATAATATCTCCAGGCTGTACTTTATTTACAAATTCAGGGTCGATATCTGCCATTGCATGGCTTGCAAGTTCCTGTGCATCGAATGAATTCAGATATCTTGCAGGAATGATTACGTCTGTATCTACGTTATCTCCGTATTTAAAAACATGTCCTAAAGCTTTCATTATTTGTCACCTACTTTCTCTGGGTTAGCGATATATCCTGCGATCGCACTTGCTGCTGCTACTTCCGGTGATGCCAGATAAATCAGGGAATCTACATGCCCCATTCTTCCTACGAAATTACGGTTTGTTGTAGATACACATTTTTCTCCTGCTGCCATAACACCCATATGTCCACCCATACAAGGTCCACAGCTTGGTGTGTTGACTGCACATCCTGCGTCTACGAAGATTTCCAGAAGGCCTTCTCTGATACACTGTTTGTAGATCTTCTGTGTTGCCGGAACGACCATAACACGTACATCCGGATGAACAGTATGTCCCTGAAGAATGGCAGCTGCTTTTCTCATATCTTCCATTCTTCCGTTTGTACAGGATCCGATCACGACCTGATCGATCTTGATTGGTTCCATTGCTTCGATCTCGTCAATCGTCTTCGCATTGCCCGGAAGATGCGGGAATGCTACTGTTGGACGGACTTCGGAAAGATCGATCTCTACAACACTTTCATATTCTGCATCCTCATCTGCTTCGTACACTTTATATTCTTTCTTTGTATGTTCTTTTAAGTATTCTTCTGTCTTTTCATCTACCGGGAATATTCCGTTCTTGGCTCCGGCTTCGATTGCCATGTTTGCCATTGTGAATCTGTCTGCCATGGAAAGATTCTTGATTCCGTCTCCGGTAAATTCCATGGATTTGTAAAGAGCTCCGTCCACACCGATCTTACCGATGATATGGATGATGATATCTTTACCACTTACATATTTGCCAGGCTTTCCTGTCAGTACGAACTTGATCGCACTCGGAACTTTGAACCACAGTTCTCCCATTGCCATACCTGTTGCAATATCGGTTGTTCCGACACCTGTTGAGAATGCACCCAACGCACCATATGTACAGGTATGGGAATCTGCGCCAATGATACATTCTCCTGCTGCAACAACTCCGGCCTCCGGAAGGATTGCATGTTCTACTCCTGATTTTCCCTGTTCAAAATACCAGCTAAGTCCCTGATTCTTTGCAAATTCACGGATCGATTTTGAGTTCTCTGCTGATTTGATATCTTTATTCGGTGTAAAGTGGTCTGGTACCAGTACCACCTTGTCTTTGTCAAATACTTTGTCTGCCATCTGTCTGAAGATTGGCAGAGCCATAGGACCTGTGATGTCATTTGCCATGACTACATCTAACTTTGCTTCTATTAACTGACCGGCTGTCACGCTGTCAAGACCTGCATGAGCTGCCAGTATCTTCTGTGTCATCGTCATTCCCATAACGAACCTGTACCTCCTTGATTTCTCATAGTTTTATACTGTATTTTAGCACAGTAAAAAAGGGCATGCAAGAAATTATAAATTTTAGTGCATAATTTTTCACTTCTGTTTCTTGATATTATGCAGGTATGGGATCTCAATCGGATCGATCGGAGTAGCCGGATTTTCAATTTTTCCCTTCAGAGTTCTTTTGTGTTTCTTAAGGAGCGCACCACCTTTGTTGTAGAACCAGAAAGAATATGTCAGAATTTTATGGGCCGGTCCCATCTTGTCTTTTGCCGTCTTTCCATAGAGTACTCCGCCTGCTTCAATCGCAGCTTTACTCCGTATCAATGCGATCAGTTCTGTCTCACAGGTAACTCTTTCCGGAAGAATCGTATAGCCTGTCCCGATGCAGTCCGGTCTGTGTGCATCGCTTCCCCCTATTCCCGGCTTTTTATATTTTTCCGCAAGCTTTCTTGCACCTTCGTTCGATTCTGCAGATTCACATGCATTAAAAGCCTCTATAAAGTCAAATCGCTTGATCAGTTCCGGTGACTTATAGAATCTGCTGGTATTCGTAAAGCTCAGGTACTTTTCTCCGCATGGATGTGCAGGTCCTAAGATTCCACCATGTCTGTGCACAAAGTCGATCAGCACAGACACCGGAAGTCCCTTCACTTCCAGGAGACGCATCTTAACACCTTCCGGCATGATACAGATAATATGACCTGCATCCAGTGTATCATATTCGATTCCCTTCAGAACTACGAAGTCTTCATGTACCTTTCCTTTCATGTGATATTTCCAGTGACGATAGCCATGATAAGTGTCATGATCCGTGATCAGCATTCCGTCAAATCCTTTTTCTTTCAAGGTTGTGATGTATTCATCCAAGCTTACCCGGCTGTCCACTGAGCCTTCCCGCACATGGCAATGCATATCTATCTTCATAAGTAAGCCTCCTTAACTTTATTCTTAATAGTATTATATCACATCCCTCTTAAATTACAACGAAACTGCTTCCCGGCTTTCTTATATCTTTCTTAATCTGATCTGTCAAAATAATACATCCTGCCTGTAGGTAACAGTTTCTATTGCATATTTCGGTATAAAAAATACCTGATGCAGTTTTTAATTTTCTGCACCAGGTGTTTTTCTTATCACATTCGTATATAGAAATTACCGTCTGTGTCGGATTTTCTTCATTAATCAATATCGTCAGGATGAAAAACTACAACATCTGAATCATCTGTTTCAAAAATCTCCACATCATCTTCATCTAGAAATCCGTCTTCCGGCTCATCCGTTTTTTCAACTGTCACAACATCTTCATCGTCGTCCAGATTATCTTCATCTGGCTTCGTATCATCCAGATCAAATATTTCTGTCACAGTCTCTTCCTTATCTGTATCTTCAGCATTATCCGTTTTTCTTTATTCCCGGCTGCTTCCATACTTTCTTCCGGCTCTCCATCATCTAAAAGCATTCTTGCTTTTTCAAACCTCAGACTCCATAGATACCTGTTCTTTGATCTTCTTTGAGAATATCTTTTCTTTCTTTCCAATCTTTCTGGACTGCATCATCGTCTGAACTACAATTCCGATCACTGCAATTGCTGCACTCATCACATATCCGATCCAGCCAATCTTCGTCATTCCACACACAAACGGTAATGCCATTCCAGCCTCTACACCGCCCATGATGCCAGTCACAAATATAACAAAAAACTCAGCAAAAATTACCGTAAGTATCGCAACGATCAGAGCGATAACCGCACAAATAGCAAGTACTATCACTGACTTTGTTTCAAGCAGCGTAACAAATGTGCCGAAGGATCCGAAAAATGTCATAATAAAGATTCCAAATTTGCGAAGTGCCGCACACATAACGCATAATATTACCGCACACACTGCAACCGCCACAAGCATTTTTGTCATATCAAAGCCGGCAATCACTCCTACCGTTGCTCCAATAACTGCTCCCACAGCTAGTCCTACAAGTGCCGATAACACCCTTACAATTTTCAGTCCAAACAAAGCTATGATTACTCCTACCACAACTGTTGCGATCAAAGCCCCCATAATTTCCGGCGTCTTTCCTGCAACAAAGATACTCGTGGGTCCGTCTGCCGATTTCAAAACTGATGTTACGTTCTCCATATCCATACTCCTTTCTCTTATACCCCTCATTATACATAATCACCGCTGCGGTTTTGTATTCTCAAAAGTATAAAAGGCCGTGTTTCCGAAGATTCACAGCCTCTGGTTCCATATCTGCCTTTAGAATGCTACTGCTCCCGTTGATGTTCCGTTAATTACATAATAAACAGCTGACTCTTCTGGCTTTATGTATAAATCCATTGTCTTGATATCTCCGATTTTGTTTCCAGAAGATGTCCATGCTTTTTTTACTCTTGCAATGATTTCTTTTTCTTCCACCTGTTTTCCATAGTATTCAACAAAAGCACTTACTTTAATCTCTTTCTTTGCTGTAGATTTCTTAGCTGTTGTTTTCTTTGTCGTTGTCTTCTTAGCTGTCGTCTTTTTAGCAGGTGTCTTTTTCTTCTGCTTTTTTGGTCAGTTACTTTTTTCTCTGCTGTTTTCTTTTCTGCTGCCTTAGGCTCGGTTTTCTTCTCTTCTGCTTTCTTCTCAGCCTTTTTTTCTTCCGGCTTAGCTTTTTCTTCTTTTACAATTGAGTTTACTGGCTCTGCCTTTGGAGCTGCGACTTTCTTCTCAGTCTCCTTCTCTATCTTCTTCGGCTCTGCTGCTGCCACTACCTTCACTGTCTCTGCTTTCTTTACTGTCTCTGCTTTTTCTGATGTCTTAGTTTCTGGTGCAGTTACTTTAGCAGTTACATCTTTTGTGGTTGCTGTTGTTACTTTTTTTGTAGCCATTTTATTTCCTCCTAAATCTCTCTAAGCCTATTACCTAGTTGTCAATATTATAACACATTCTTCCAAAAATGCAATTCCACGCCATATTACATGCACATTACACACCAAACATCTCTAAAATCAGCCTGCTGCCACAGCAATTCCATATAATACTGCAATAATCTTTACGTTTTCTTTCTTATCCGGATTTACCTTAAACAAAACGACCAGACCAATTCCGGCCCTGTACACAATCCCGCAATAACCGATGCAAATGAAATTGCTCCACTTAAATATAGCTGTGTCAGAATCACAGATGCCGCACAGTTAGGGATCAATCCGATCAATGCTGCGATCACCGGCTGGAATACTGTATCCCCCAGCATCATAGCAGAAATCCTGTCAATTCCCAGTACTTCAATACACAGATTTAAAATAAATGTAAATGCAAATAAATATAAGAATATCTTTCCGGTATGACGAAGTGCCGGCTTTACAATTCCGGATGAATGATTGTGACATCCACAGTCATGACAGAGTTCTCCTTCATGATGTGGAACTGCAATTTCCTTTTTAAAGAAAATATCCACCAGATATCCTGCAACGATCGCAATGATCACTTTCGCCAGAAGCAATATACCAATCTTGCCGGCATGCTCCGGATTTCCCATAATAATAAGAATTGCTTCGTCCGATGTTGCCAGAAATACAGCAATCAATGTTCCGATCGTAATAATCCCTCCAGAATATAGATTGGCTGCCATAACCGAGAATCCACACTGTGGAACACATCCTACTACTGCTCCTACTACCGGTCCGGCCTTATCTACTTTTATCATAAGCTTTTTTGTAAAATCACTGGAATAGTGTTCCAGTGCCTCTATCAGCAGAAAGGCCAGAAACAGAAACGGGAGCATCTTAATACAGTCAAGCGCCGCATCAGTAAATACATCAATCAGCATTTCCATAATTTCTATCTCTCCTTTATCTATTTTTTCATAACATTTTTATTCTAGTTTGTATGTCCGTATTTTTCAAGCAAAACATGCCATTCGGCATTACATATTTTTTCTCAGTTATTCTGTAATTTTCAGTCTTTTTTCTGTATAATACATTATATATAGACTATTTTCACAGAAGGGACGTGATCATATGAGTACTTTTGAACGAATCCGGTCCGGTCTTCCGGGTCTTGACTCTATGCTTGATTCCATCCGTATGGGCGATAATGTCGTCTGGCAGGTATCCAGCATGGATGACTATATGCACTTTGTAACTCCTCTCTGTAACCAGCTTCATGAAGAAGGAAAGGAACTTTTATACATGCATTTTTCCGGACACCCTGCTCTCCTTCAGACCGGTAACGGAATTCGTGTCTATGAATTCGATCCTTCGGAAGGATTCGAAGCTTTTACAATGAATGTCCGGCGCCGGATCAAAGCAGAAGGACGTGACGCCTTCTATGTATTTGACTGCCTTTCCGACCTGCAGGCTGCATGGGCTACCGATCTTATGATGGGGAATTTCTTTAAAGTTACCTGCCCTTATCTGTTTGAGTTAAATACAGTTGCATATTTTCCACTTCTGCGCGGGCAGCATTCTTTCGACGCCGTTGCCCGTATTCAGGAAACTACACAGCTACTTCTGGATGTATACACCGATAGTGAAAGCCTCTATATCAATCCTTTAAAAGTCTGGAACCGCTATTCTCCGAATATGTTTCTTCCGCATAAATATATGGAAGAAAATGGTTCATTTCTTCCATTGAAAGGAGGATATGAGATTAGTCGTTTTTATACATTGGTGGATGCACTTACCAACACTTCTGAGAACCAGAACCTGGACAGCTGGGAACGCTTCATCACGGATACCCGGCGCACTTACCGCAGAGAAGGTATCTTTACCCCGGCGGTCGAAGATATCATTTCCCATACTATGATGTCAAACGATGAGAAAATCCTTTCGCTTTTAAAGACCTATTTTGAACCGGATGATTATTTTCTTGTATATAAACGCATGATCGGCACCGGAACTGGAAAATGCGGTCCGCACCGTATATGCCAGCACTATGAATCCTTCCGCTCTGGAATACCGCAGGCAACGCGGACTTGGATTCAAAGATGAACAGATGGCGCTTCTGATCCAGCGTGTATCCGGATCTATGTACGAAGATTTTCTCATGCCAAATGCTGCAGGTGTCGGCTACTCTTACAGTGCTTATAAATGGGATGATTCTATCGATGCTTCCGACGGTATGCTGCGCCTGGTAATGGGACTTGGCACAAGAGCTGTTGACCGTACAGAAGGAGATATCCACGTATTGTGAATCTCTCTGCCCCGGAACGTTCCACTCTTACCGAAAGCTGGGCAAAACATCAGTATTCACAGCGTTACGTAGATCTTATGGATTATACAACAAAATCTCTGTCATCCAGACCACTCAAAGACGTCACACCATATATGGATTCTTGGTATAAAAAACTGGTACTGGAACACGACAGCGATGCCGAGCGGACGTTCCGTGAGCGCGGACAGCGGCGTGAGATTCTCTTTGCCAACTGCGAAGGACTTGTCCGGAATACAGAATTTACCGGCTGTATGAAATCTCTTCTTCATACATTGCAGCAGGCTTACCAATATCCTGTCGACATCGAATTCACCATCAATGGAACTGATACCGGTGAATTTGTATTTAACCTGTTACAGTGCAGACCGCTTCAGGTCGGCACAAGAAGAGATGCCGTAACCGTTCCTTCGCTCCCGGAAGATAAAACAGTGTTCTCCGTTACCGGTTCTTCCATGGGCGGGTCCCGGGCAGAAGATATTGACTATGTAGTCTTCGTCGATCCAGGCTTATTATGAATTCCCGTATAAACGGAAACCAGATATCGCCCATATTATCGGAGACATCAATCATCATTTCCGCAAAAGCAATCAGAACCTGCTTTTGTTCGTACCTGGACGTATCGGAACTTCCTCACCGGAACTTGGGGTTCCTGTAAGCTTTGCCGCGATCAATCACTTCTGTGCAATCTGCGAAATGTCGGACAGTGAAGTTGGATACATGCCGGAGCTTTCTTACGGAAGCCATATGTTCCAGGATCTGGTAGAGGCAGAGATTTTTTACACCGCGTTATTTGACACTCCAAAGACACGGATTTTTAATCGTACTGTTTTTCACGATATGCCTAACATTCTCACGGAAATACTGCCGGATTGTAAAGAGTATGAAGACATTGTAAAAGTATGCCATACGGAAGGCATGCATTTGAAGTTATACTCAGATATTCAGAACAGTGAAACCGTACTGGGATTCGAATCATAATCAAATACATCACAACACACAAGAAATGAGCAACGTACACTGCTCATTTCTGTTTTATACATTATTAGATTATATTCATTGTCAGTTATCTTTTATAGATTCCCTCCAGTATATCTACGGTCCCTTCAATTCCAAGAAGGCTTGCATTCAACAATATCTCATGAGACTGATGCTTCCCCATTCCTGCCCCGTATGGTTTCGTAATAGTATTTCCGTTCTCTGTCCATTCGTTTAATGCGGTCGAGAGCCTTCTTCTCAGACACATCGTATCTTTCTGCAATACGTTTGATACGGTCAGCCCTGTCAGCACAGATAAATACATTGATACAGTTCGGATTATCCTTCAAGATATAGTCCGCACATCTTCCAACGATTACACATGGTCCGCGTTCTGCAAGCTTTTTGATAATTTCCGTCTGTAATTCATACATCTGTTCAGATAACGGCTGTACATATTCTTCCGAATTAATATAGGAAGAATATCCCATCGGTGTGATCAGATAACTGGATACAAAACTGTTAAGAGAAGTCTCATCAATTGCCTTTGCCGTCTCTTCTCTGATATCCATCTTCTCTGCTGCCATTCTGACAAGATTGTTATCATATAACGGAATATCCAGTCTTGTTGCAAGAAGGTTGCCGATCTCATGGCCGCCGCTTCCAAACTGTCTGCCTATTGTTATGATCTTATGTGTCGTCATAGGTATCCCTCCTTCGGATGAAAGTATCACGATTTCTTTGTCCCTATTATACCTGTTTCCGTCAGAAAATACCATACATTTCATTCAATTATTCTGTCAATTTTTATACTGCCTGTCGCCTTTCCTCTACCAGAAATCCTTTTTCCCTCAGCTCCTGCTCAATCAGATCCAGCGTCTCTTCGCTGTCGGCACTGACCTTATGATAATGATAGTTGGATGTGATGTTCTTAAGCGGACTGGACTTGCCACTTCGGATATCTTCCATAAATGCTCCGACCTTTCTCCGGGAACTTAAGGCCAGTTCCGCCTCCATCTTTCCATAGACTCTGTGATGGATCATGACATTGTCTACACATCCTCCAGGTCAACGATCGTATTCAGCTCTTCTTCCAGCTGTTCATCTGTGTGCTGTACTTTAAATATCCGACACACCGTCTTTGGCTGGTTCAATATATAGCCGCGGTTTGTAGATATGATCTCATATCCTGCTGCACGGATCAGTGCGATATCCTGCACGATCACCTGACGGCTGACACTATAAAGGGAAGCAAGCTTTGTTCCGGATACCGGAGCTTTGCTTTCCTGAATCTGTCTGATTATCTGTTCTCTTCTTTCAGATCCATGCATTTCCTGTTGCCACCTCCCATGTTATTTTCCCAAATGATCTATTTATCCATGTATTTTTCTCCACACACGGTAATCACATCTATTATACCGCATGAAGGTGCTTTAAGGAAATATCTAAAATCGGTGCGGAATGTGTCAGTGCTCCGCTGGAAATATAATCTACGCCGAGAGAAGTCAGTCTGCTGATATTCTCTTTCGTTACATTACCGGAACACTCGGTCTCGGCACGTCCGTCAATGATGCGGATTGCTTCCTGCATCTCTTCCGTGGACATATTATCGAGCATGATAATGTCTGCCCCTGCTTCTACTGCTTCTTTCACCATATCCAGATTTTCAACTTCTACTTCTATCTTACGTACAATGGTGCATATTCTTTGCCATCTGAACAGCTTTTGCCACACTTCCTGCTGCTCCGATATGATTGTCCTTTAAAAGAACCCCATCAGAGAGATTGTAGCGGTGATTGTATCCTCCGCCCACTCTGACTGCATATTTTTCGAAAATTCTCATATTCGGAGTTGTCTTCCTGGTATCCAGAAGTTTCGTCCTGCTTCCTTCCAGAAGGGAAGCCACCGAATGTGTATAACTTGCGATTCCACTCATTCTCTGCAAATAATTAAGTGCCACACGTTCTCCCGAAAGAAGGACACGGATGTCTCCGGTTACTTTTCCCATTAACTGTCCGTTCTTCACTTCGTCACCGTCTTTGCAGAAGAATTCTACTTTCGTATCTTTATCTAATAATTCGAAAACTCTCTGGAATATCTGAAGTCCTGCGATCACTCCGTCCTGTTTGCAGATCAGATCTACTTCTCCGGTTACGGCTTCATGCATAACCGCATTGGTCGTTACGTCCTCACTTGAAATATCTTCTCTTAATGCTTCCATGATCAGGTGGTCTACCTGTAAGGTCATTGTTATGTTATTCATGTTCTGCTCCTTTATCGTTCTTTTTCTATCCGCGCATCTACAGAACCTGCCACTGGCAGCTCTTTTCGAACGCATGGCGATCCACACACTGCACTTATTATATCATTTATACTGCTTTGCGTTCAGACAAATTTTCTTTTGCTTCTTCTTTTTTGATCTTAGCGGCTGCACGTTTTGCAAACACCAGACTCTCCAACAGGGAATTACTTGCCAGACGGTTAGCACCATGTACACCATTACAGCTTGTCTCCCCGACTGCATACAGGTGTTCCATAGAAGTCCTGCTGTCTGAATCTACCCAGATTCCACCCATAAAATAATGCTGTGCCGGTACAACCGGGATGCATTCTTTCGTTACGTCATATCCTTCTTCCAGACAACGTTCATAGATATTTGGGAAATGCTTTAAATCGTTTCTTTTGGTATATGTTCCATAGAAAGCCATACATGATCAGTTCCTTCTTTTTCCATCTCTTCTCTGATTGCTTTTGTCACAACATCTCTTGGAAGCAATTCGTCTACAAAACGTTCTTTGTTCTTATTATAAAGGACCGCTCCTTCACCACGTACCGATTCTGAGATCAGGAAACGTCTTCCCGGTTTCTTGGAATATAAAGTTGTCGGATGGATCTGTACATAGTCCAGATGTTCCAGACGGATTCCATGCTTCTTTGCAATCTCAATCGCATCCCCTGTCAGATGTGGAAAATTCGTGGAATGCTGATAGGTTCCGCCGATACCGCCACTTGCAAGGATCGTATTTTCTGCATAAATTTCATACGTTCCCTTTTCATTCTTTGCCTTGATTCCTACACATTTATCATCTTCGATGATCACATCTGTCATCTCTGTATATTCATACATTTTCACATTTTCAAGCTTCTTTACCTGTGCCAACAGCTTGCTGGTGATTTCTTTTCCTGTCACATCTTCATGAAACAGGATTCTCGGTCTGGAGTGCGCTCCCTCTCTTGTATAGGCAAATTCTCCGTCCTTCTTTTCAAACTCTACGCCATACTTTACCAGATCATTGATGATATCTCTGGAATTACGGATCATGATATCTACAGATTCTTTCCGGTTCTCATAATGACCGGCTTTCATCGTGTCTTCAAAATAACTGTCGTAGTCGCTTTCGTCTCTTAATACACAGATTCCCCCCTGTGCAAGGAACGAATCACTGCTTTCCAGATCTGACTTGGTAATTAATATAATATCCTGTTCTCTTGGTAAATTCAACGCGCTGAAAAGTCCTGCGACTCCGCTTCCTATGATTACTGTATCTGCATTCAGTTTCATAATACAACATCCTCTTTTCTATACTGCTTTCCATTTACGGACAGTCCCTCCACATATATTCTTCTGACCGCTTAAACTTTTCACATTATACCACTGTTATTTACATGTGACAAGACAGTTGTTGTATTTATTCTTTACACGTGACTTTCTATTTAATGCATCATGACGGCTGTCACCGATCGAACCTTTGTATGTGACCAGAAGGTTAGAATGAAAGATATGCTTAATCAGCAGATACAACACAATCGTAAATGCAAACAAATACCCAAACGTACCAACCGCCGATATTCCCATATCTCTGCCTTCATATCGGTCGTGCAGATAATGCTTGAGCTGATCAGAAGCAGCTATCACCTATAGTCCTATTACCACATGTCTTTCCAGCATCGTAAGCCCCTGCGGCATGCTGGTTTTATTCTCCTTCATGACTTCCATCAAATCCATCTTCACTTCCATAACGTCAATTTCTACCATATCATAGCCGTCTGCAAGATTTTTTCTTTGTCATCAATTGCAGGTCCTTCGATGTATTCCATGACCAGCGCATGCATGGTCGTATATTCCTGAATTTGTAAACAAAAAAGATTATTGTGCCGGAATTTCATTTCTGTATCACAATAATCTTTTTATTTATACCTATTTATACAAATTCTCCCCATCAGATTTGATAACACCCTGATACCAGTAAAAGCTATCTTTTTTATAGCGGTTTAATGTACCGCCTTCTTCCTTCTTCACGGTCTACATATACGAAACCATAACGTTTCTGATAACCATTTAACCAGCTTAAAAGATCTGTGAATGACCATGTACAGTATGCCAGAACTTCACAGCCTTCTTCAATTGCTTTTCCCAGTTCTTTCAAATGTTCTTCCAGATAATGGATTCTATATTCATCATGAATCTGATCATCTTCTGTCTTTTTATCAAATGCTCCCAATCCATTTTCAGAAATCACAATTGGCAGACCATAACGGCTTGTAATTTCAACGGCAGCAAAAGCGAAGCCCCATCGGATCTATCGTCCAATCCCAATCTGTTGTCATAAGATATGGATTTACTGGATTCTTATATATTCCCTGCATTCCCAGTTCTTGGGCAGATCCCTTTACACCTGTTGTATTCATCGTACCAATACGGCGTAAACTCCATCCATTGGATTATACTCACACACACAACTCTGATAATAATTTACACCCATGAATGTAATCTCTCCGGCAGCTTTTTTCAATATCTCCATATCTTCATCTAAAATTTCCGGAGCATAACCTTTTTTCTTCAGATAAGCCATCGCAGCTTTTGGATAACGCCCATATGCATATATATCCATCCACCAGAAATTTTTCAATTCATCATAATCACGTTTTGCCATTGCATTTACCGGTTTGCAGTCCAACGCATAGGATGGTACATACGCAAAGCTTGCACCAATCTCTCCTTTTCCACCCATTTCACGATAAGCAAGTACAGCCCTGGCATGTGCCATAAAAGCATAATGATTAACCTGATAAAAAGTCTTCTGGTCATCAAATTTTCCAGGCGGATGCTGTGCTGTCAACCAACCAAGAGAAGTAAATATATTCTGTTCGTTTAATGTAATCCAGTATTTCACTTTATCGCCAAAGTTTTCGAAGAGAGTCTTTGCATAAGTCACATAATCCTGAATGATCTCCGGGCTTTCCCATCCACCATACAGATCCACCAGTGCCTGCGGAAGATCCCAGTGGAAAATTGTCACCATCGGCTCAATTCCATATTTCAAGCATTCATCAATAATATCCTGATAAAATGCAAGTCCTTTTTCATTGACCGTACCTCTTCCTTCCGGATAAATACGGGCCCAGGAGATAGAAAACCGGTATGTTTTTAATCCCATCTCTGCCATTAATGCAATATCCTCTTTATAGTGGTGATAATGATCTACCGCTACATCACCGGTCGTTGCTTTATATGTTTTCCCTGGGATACGTACAAATGTATCCCAGTTTGTCACACCTTTTCCATCTTCTTTCCATCCACCTTCAATCTGATAAGCCGCTGAAGCGCTTCCCCATAGAAGTCTTTTGGAAATCTTGTCACTTTCATTTCTTCCATATCCATATTCCTTTCCTTTACTGAACTTTGATAAGGTTACTTTCTTTTGTTACTTCTCCTGTTGCTGTTTTTTCAACTATTGCATACTGATCTGTGTTTGAAACGATCACCGGCGTTGTTACATCATATCCAGCCTCTTTTATTTTTCAATATCAAATTCGATCAACACATCACCCTTTTCACAACATCTCCTGCTGCTTTCTTCGGTGAGAAATATTTTCCTTCCAGATTTACAGTATCGATTCCGATGTGTACCAGAAGTTCTACCCCATTCTCTCCTACAAGACCTACTGCATGTCCCGTTTCAAACATCACATCTACTTTTCCATCAAATGGTGCATAGATCACTCCTTTTTCCGGAACGATTGCCGCACCTTTTCCAAGAATTTCCTGTGCAAATGTTGCATCTGCAACTTCTGACAGTGAAATTGCTTTTCCTTCTGCCGGACTTGCAATATCAATCGCATTCTCCATTACTTTTACTTCTTCTTTGCTTTCTGTTTCCAGCATGTCTAATTCATCATCATTTTCATCTACTACATCTTCAAATCCAATGATCATTGTCGCAATGAATGCAACCACTATTGTAAGGAGAATCGTAAGTGCTGCAAATAACAGACTCTGCGGTTTCCCTTTTTCTACATACTGAACGATTGTTACGATCGCAGGTGTCGCAATACCAAAACATTTCATCTGGAAAAATCCACCAAATAATCCACCTGCAGCAGCACCGATACATGCTCCTAACATCGGACGTTTCAAACGTAATGTTACACCATACAGAGCTGGCTCTGTAATTCCTGCAAATAATGCCGAAAATGCAGAAGATCCGGCAATCTGTTTAAAATCTTTGTTCTTACTCTTTACTGCTACTGCAAGCGATGCAGCACCCTGCGCCATGTTAGAGCAAAGTTCTCCGATACAGATAAAGTTTCAAATCCTGTGGAAGCAATCATTCCCAGTTTGATTGGTGTAAATGCATGATGCATACCTGCCATAACAACGAAAGGATATACACCCGCCACAAGACCGATCGCAATAAATCCAAGTTTATCATGAATTGTATAAACAACTGTTGATAATACGTTACCACAGATTGCACCTAAAGGTCCAAGAATAATCAATGCAATAGGTGCTTCGATCAGCACTACCAACATCGGTTTTAAGAAGTTCTTGGTTACTACCGGTGTAATCTTATCTACCAGACGCTCGACATATTTCAGCGACCATACTGCTAGAATAATTGGAATAACAGAATAAGCATAAGATGCATATGTTACCGGAATAAATTTAAGAAATTTTACAGTTTCTTTTGCATCATTTGCACTATTCATGAATGAAATAAAATTTGGATGCAACATAATCAACGCTATACTTGCCGCATAATACATATTCGTTCCAAATTTTTAGATGCAGATATCGCAATCAATACCGGCATAAAGAAAAATGCGCCGTCACCCATAACACTTAACAGATTATAAGTATCACCTTTTGTACTCAGAACACCGATCATTGGAAGTAATGTAAGAAGTACTTTGATCATTGCAGCTCCGATGATTGCCGGAATAACCGGTGCCATGATACCGGAGATTGTATCCATCAGCATAGAAAATACATTCTGTTTTTCCTTATTCTGTGGTGCTTTTTTCGGTACTTCGTTTGAAAAATTTCCAAGCTTATTAAGCTCTGCATAGACATTTGCCACATCATTACCGATGATAATCTGATACTGACCGGCTTTTTCATGATTCCCATAACGCCTTTGGTCTTTTTCACTGCTTCATCGTCTACAATTGATTCATCTTTTAATGTAAAACGCAGTCTCGTCATACAATGTACCAGGCTGATTACATTTTCCTTTCCCCCGACTCTTTGGAGGATTTTTTTTGCTATACTTTCGTAATCCATTTTCATTTACCT
>ENA-OQHA01000560-OQHA01000560.1-human-gut-metagenome-genome-assembly--contig:-NODE-560-length-18105-cov-2.334798_pt1 | contig 18105 bp, 19 predicted proteins | sample MGYA00242558_ERZ504707 | MGnify/ENA primary metagenome ERZ504707 (study PRJEB26092, sample SAMD00036197) | human gut metagenome | host: Homo sapiens | study: EMG produced TPA metagenomics assembly of...
TGATGATAAAATAATTTTAAAAGAATATAATAATGAAGAGGGCTATCGGGATTTTACCGGATAGCCCCTCTCTTTTAGACTTTCATCAGATGTGCTAGAAACAACTTTGACTCCAATTAGTTGCAAATGGAATTTTTTTTGCACAAAAGAGAAAAAATAACCGTTTATTTTTTTTCTTTATTTCATTTAATTACTATTTTTGAGGAGGCAATAAAATAACATTTTTTATAGAATTATTAATTATAACCTTAATATAACAGCTATGAGTTATTTACGATTCGACAAAACGCTAATGACGAATTTGGAAGAATCTCTTACGCGTGAGATTTTACGTACAAATCGTTCTGGTGCGTACCACTGTTCTACTATTGTAGATTGTAATACTCGCAAATATCATGGTTTGTTGGTCATTCCAGTACCAGAACTGGATGATGAAAACCATGTTTTGCTTTCTTCATTGGATGAAACAGTCGTACAGCACGGAGCTGAATTTAATTTAGGGCTCCATAAATATCATGGGGATAATTTTAGTCCTCGTGGACATAAGTATATCCGTGAATTTGAGTGTGAAAAGGTTCCTACTACAATATATAGAGTAGGGGGTGTAGTCCTGAAAAAGGAAAAATTATTCGTACACCATGAAAACAGAATATTAATTCGTTATACCTTGCTGGAAGCTCATTCAAAAACGACTCTTCGTCTGCGTCCATATTTGGCTTTCCGTAGTGTTCGCCAGTATACGCATGAGAATGCGCAGGCAAGTCGCCATTACGATGAAGTTAAAAATGGTTTGAAAACTTGCATGTATCCGGGATATCCCGATTTATACATGCAGATGAGTAAAAATAATGATTTTCATTTCCAACCCGACTGGTACAGAGGTATAGAATATACAAAAGAGCAGGAACGCGGGTATGATTTTAACGAAGACTTGTATGTTCCTGGATATTTTGAAATGGAGATCACCAAGGATGAGCCGATTGTGTTCTCTGGAGGTATCTCTGAAATTGAACCGGAAAGACTGAACGAACTGTTTGCACAGGAAGCAGACAGACGTACTCCTCGTGATAGCTTTAAAAACTGTTTGGTAAACGCTGCCCATCAGTTCTTGAACAAGCAAGGTGATGAATATTATATTTTGGCAGGTTACCCATGGTTTAAATGTCGTGCACGTGATATGTTTATCTCCTTGCCGGGATTGACTCTTGCCATTAATGAACTTGATAAGTTCGATATGGTAATGAATACTGCGGTAAAAGCTATCTATGCTTTCATGAAAGGAGAGGATACTTCTTTGAAAGTGTACGAAATGGAACATCCTGATGTGCTTTTGTGGGCTATATGGACTGTTCAGCAGTTTGGTAAAGCTGTTTCTAGAAAGGATGCTTATCAGAAGTATGGAAACCTGTTGAAGGATATAATGACATATCTTGTTGATGGTAAACATCCTAATTTGGCACTTCATGACAACGGCTTGGTTTACTCTAATGGTAAAGATAAAGCGGTAACATGGATGAATGCAACTGTCAACGGTCGTCCTGTAACTCCTCGTTCGGGCTATATTGTTGAGTTTAATACATTGTGGTACAATGCACTGATGTATGTATCAGAGTTGTTGGCCGAAAATGAAGGTGTATCAGAGCTTTCTTCTCGACTGGCAGGTATAGCCGAAAAGACAGCCAAGTCATTTGTCGATACATTCTTGAACGAATATGGTTATTTGCTTGATTATGTAGATGGCGATATGCTCGACTGGAGTGTTCGTCCTAATATGATTTTTGCAGCCTCATTCGATTATTCTCCTCTGGATGCCAAACAGAAGAAGGGTATCGTAGATATTGCAACTAGAGAATTGCTTACTCCGAAGGGATTACGTTCGTTAAGCCTAAGAGCGGAGGATATAATCCTAACTATGTAGGTCCTCAGTTGCAGCGTGATTATGCATATCATCAGGGTACAGCATGGCCTTGGCTGGAAGGCTTCTATCTGGAAGCTTACTTGCGCTTGTATAAGCGTAGTGCTATTTCATTCGTTGAACGTCAGATGATTGGCTATGAAGACGAAATGAGTTTGCACTGTCTGGGTGCTATTCCTGAATTGTTTGACGGTAATCCACCGTTTAAAGGTAGAGGAGCCGTTTCGTTTGCAATGAACGTTGCACAAATTTTGAGAACTTTAAATCTATTGGAAAAATATGATAATCAATAAAAAGGAGGAAAGCATATGAAGGTTTTAATGTTTGGTTGGGAATTTCCTCCTCATATCTTAGGAGGTTTAGGTACTGCCAGTTACGGTTTGACTAAAGGTATGTCGCAAACAGCCGGATATGGATATTACTTTCTGTATTCCGAAACCGTGGGGAGATGAAGACCAAAGTTTCCTGAAAATTATTGGAATGAACAGTGTTCCTATTGTATGGCGCGATGTACAGTGGGATTATGTAAATAGTCGTGTAGGGCATTATATGGATCCGCAGCTTTATTATGACTTGCGTGAACATATTTATGCTGACTTCAATTATATGCATACAAACGATTTGGGTTGTATGGAATTCTCAGGACGTTATCCTGATAATTTGCATGAGGAAATTAATAACTATTCTATTGTTGCCGGTGTGGTAGCACGTCAACAGCAATTTGATATCATCCATTCACACGACTGGTTGACTTATCCGGCCGGAATTCATGCAAAACAGATTTCGGGAAAACCGTTGGTTATTCATGTGCATGCAACTGATTTCGACCGTAGCCGTGGTAATGTGAACCCAACCGTATATTCAATCGAAAAGAACGGTATGGACCATGCAGATTGTATTATGTGCGTAAGTGAACTTACCCGTCAGACGGTTATTCATAAATATTATCAGGATCCGCGTAAGGTATTTACTATGCATAATGCTGTATCTCCGTTGCCAAAAGAAATACAGGAGATTGTACCGCGTAAGAATCCGAAAGAAAAGATCGTAACATTCTTGGGACGTATCACTATGCAGAAAGGACCTGAATATTTCGTTGAGGCTGCTGCTATGGTACTGAAACGTACTCGTAATATTCGTTTCGTGATGGCAGGAAGCGGTGATATGATGAATGCAATGATTCGTCTGGCTGCTGAACGTGGTATCGCAGATCGTTTCCATTTCCCGGGATTTATGAAAGGAAAACAGGTATATGAGGTATTGAAAGCTAGTGATGTGTATATCATGCCTTCTGTATCAGAACCTTTTGGTATTTCTCCGCTTGAGGCAATGCAGTGTAGTGTTCCGACTATCATCTCTAAACAGTCGGGATGTGCCGAAATCCTCGATAAGTGTATAAAAACCGATTATTGGGATATTCACGCAATGGCAGATGCTATTCATTCTATTTGTACCAACCAGTCGCTTTATGAATATCTGCGCGATGAAGGTAAGAAAGAAGTGGATGGTATCGTATGGGAAAAAGTTGGTTTGAAAGTACGCGCATTGTACGATCAGGTTTTAAAAAATTATGGTAAATAATAAATGCTAAGTTAGTTATGAAAACAATCTGTCTTTACTTTGAAATACACCAGATTATACATTTGAAACGTTATCGTTTCTTCGAAATAGGAACAGACCACTATTATTATGATGATTATGCCAATGAACAAGGCATTAACGAAGTGGCTGAACGCTCTTATATTCCAGCTCTGAAAACTCTTATTGAAATGGCAAAGGAAAATGAAGGCATGTTTAAGGTTGCTCTTTCTATTTCCGGAGTTGCATTGGAACAGTTGGAAATACATGCACCGGCTGTAATTGAGCTGTTACACGAACTGAATGCTACAGGATGTTGTGAGTTTATCTGTGAACCTTATTCACATGGACTTTCATCATTGGCAAATGAAGATTGCTTCCGCGAGGAGGTAGAACAAATGCGTCGTAAGGTAAAAGACTATTTCGGTCAGGAACCAAAGGTATTCCGTAACTCTAGCTTGATTTACGATAATGAAATAGGTGGCATTGTTGCAAGCATGGGCTTCAAGGGTATGTTGGTAGAAGGTGCAAAACACGTATTGGGTTGGAAGAGTGCTCACTATTTGTACCACTGCGCAGAAAATCCGAATCTGAAGCTTTTGATGCGTGACTTTAAGTTGTCAGACGATATCAGCCTTCGTTTTTCTAACAGCGAATGGAGTGAATATCCGTTGTTTGCTGATAAATATATTGACTGGATTGCTTCTCTTCCAGAAAATGAACAGGTTATCAATATCTTCATGGAATTGTCAGCACTGGGTATAGCACAGCCATTGTCTTCTAATATCTTGGAATTCCTGAAGCTTTGCCGGTATGTGCAAAACAAAGAGGTATCACTTCTCTACACCGACTGAAATCGTTACTAAGCTGAAATCAGTGGATATGGTAGATGTACCTTATCCGATGTCATGGGCAGACGAAGAAAGAGATATCAGCGTGGTTGGGTAATGTAATGCAGCGTGAAGCTTTCAACAAGCTTTATAGTGTAGCCGAACGTGTTCATTTGTGTGATGACCGTCGCATCAAGCAAGACTGGTATTATTTGCAGGCTAGTAACAACTTCCGTTTCATGACTACCAAGGATACAGGTGTAGGATTGAACAGAGGTATTTACGATTCTCCTTATGATGCCTTTACTAACTATATGAATATCTTGGGTGATTTCTTGGGACGAGTTAATGCTCTTTATCCTGTAGATATGGATAATGAAGAATTAAGCTCACTGTTGACAACAATTAAGAATCAGGGAGAAGAACTAGTACAGTTGACAAGTGAAGTAAATAAACTTCAGGCAGCATTGAAGAAAGCTGAAGGTGCTAAGAAAACAACTGCCAAGAAAACAGCTGAAGGTACTGAAAAGAAATCGGCAGCTAAGAAAACAACAAAGAAAGAGGCTTAACTGATTTTCTCTGAGATCTTTGATAGTTGGAGTTTCAACGGATATAAAGATACTCAGAAAATTCAGATTGATTATAGCTGATAAAAAATTGCCCTATCATTCTCTCGTATGGAGTTTGATAGGGCTTTTTGTATTAAGATACTATGATTGGTAGTATTGTGAGCGTGTTTGGTTAGTTTGTTGATGAGTGTAATCAATCAAATCCCTGATATGTAAAAGAATTTATATGTGCTTTATGGCGTATCCTAATATAAACACTAGTGAACTGAAAGAAGTATTCAGCAGCAATCTCTGTCTTTACATAAAGAGTCGGGAGTTTCACATTCGATAGTTGTGTGCTGAATACCCTTTTTTCGTAATTCGTTTTTCAGATTCCATTTTATCTCTTCCATTTGTAATAGATTACTGATGACGATGTGTACAGTTGCTGCATTTTCAGTAGTGCTGACTGCCATATATGTAAGTGATGCCATCCTTCTATGCCCGGAGCCTGTGTTAGGATTTGTTCGATTGTCTTAATGTCAATGTTTTCCGGAACAGCATCCAATGAAAGAAAGAGACTTCCTTCAGTAACCTCCATGTAGAGAGTAAGATAATGGCGGCAATTACCAGGCTGATTATAGTATCGATGATTGTAAAACCTGTATAAATAATAATGATACCCGATATGACAACACCCACAGAAACGAGTGTGTCCATAACCATATGCAGGAATGCACCACGCACGTTCAAATCGTGTTTCTGATTTTTCATTAAAAGCCATGCCGTTATTCCGTTCACAAGAATACCTATACCGGCTGTCCATGATATTGCTTCACCTGATGTCGCTTCCGGATGTTTCAGTTTGTAAAAGCTTTCAATAACGATGGCTCCTACCGCTATCAGTAGGATAATTGCATTGACCAGTGAAACTAATACCGTACTTTTTTTTGTATCCGTAAGTGAAATGCCGGTTACTATGGTATTGTGACATACGGAATGCGAATAAAGAAAGCAGCAAACTGAATACATCGCTGAGATTATGTCCGGCATCGGATAAAAGTCCTAATGAGTTATAGATAAAACCTACTCCTGCTTCAATAAAAACAAAAGCAAGATTGATTACTATACATGCAATAAATATTGAATTAAGTGAGGATATTGCATGGTGATGTTCATGATGATGTTTGTGATGATGTGTCATTTGATTAGTTTTTTATCAGGAAACAAAAATACATACGTTATATCATAAATTCAATATATGCGTAGTCTGATTTCATCTGCGCTAACTTTATTTGCAACCGAGTTGCATTGAAAAACAGTGTTTTATATTAAATAATGTAAAAAAGAAAGACAAAGATATCTGTTATTGAGTTATTTGTATTTACTTTGAGTGGTTTAAAATAAAAAATACAGGAGATTATGAACGAATTAATTGCGAAAGATTAAGGAATTGAATGCAGCTTTGGTTGCTGATGCAGAATTGCAGGTTGCTAAAGGAAATAAGGCAGCTGGAACTCGTGCTCGCAAGGCTTCATTGGAACTGGAAAAAGTATTGAAAGAATTTAGAAAAGTTTCTCTGGAAGAGTCAAAGAAATAATCTTTTTTCACTTTGTCCATAAGAGGCTATATCATTTCGTACAGACGATGTGATATGGTCTCTTTTATTTTTTATCATCTTCTCTGCCGTTTCTTCGCAATGAACTTTGTACTTTTGTAGTAAATCGTATGTTTCCTTATGAGAGTAGTAATGTGTATATTGATAATAAGCTTCACGGTCATCTTTGGAATGTCGTGTGAAAGGCACATGGAGCAGCAAGTTTCTTATACAGAAGCCGATTCTCTGAATCATCTTGCTTATGATATGCGCTATAAAGACTTGTCTGTTGCTATGAAAGCAGCCAAGCGCGCATGTCAGTTGGCTGAAGGAAATTCCGATTTGCGTGCAGAGGCTTTAAATAACATGGGCTTTTGTGCTTTATGCGCATGGATTTTGAAAAGGCTTCTTCTTTGTATCTACAGGCTTTGAAAGAAGGAGGTAATGAAATAGAACATTTGATTTCGGATGTAGGTATGATGAAAATATGTCAGCGTACATCAATGAATAAAGAGTTTTACGATTACCGGAATAGCGCTTTACAACGTTTGAAGCGTATTCGTGAAGATGAGGCCCTTATTTCTGATGCTCACGAGAAACAAAGACTAAATTATGCTGTTTCCGAGTTTCATATTGTATCGGGTATTTATTTCTATTATCTGGAACAGCACGATGAATCATTGCGTTCCATTAATTCTATTACACCCGATGTGTTGCAGGGAGATACAGCACAGTGGTTGTACTATGAATATATGAGAGGTTCTGGAGGAATGTATGAGGCTCCCGCTCGCGAGGAAATTACTATTGGAGAGTTTGGCTGCCTGACGAGTTGTCTACTTCAGAGTCGTAAGGGAGGATATATTTATTTTGAGGCTAATGCCATGCAGGCTATGGCAGAATTGCTGAATTTCGCAGTAATCGGAAAATATTGGAAGAAAGCATTCGGGCTTCTCCGTTTGGTCAATAAAGAAGACTTACCAGTTGACAGCTTGCCGCTGTATTATGCACGTCAGGCGCTGGATTTGTTTAAGAAATATGGTGACGGTTATCAGATTTCGGGAACTTATCGGACGATTGCTACGTATTATAATTACTCGGGACAGCCGGAAAAGGCTTTGGAGAACCTGAAAGCTGCATTGCAATATGTTAACTGGCATCATGAAAAATATTATCACTGTACAGATACAACCGATCGCTTGCAGGCCTATGCTCCTGATGAAGTACGGTCTACTGAACTGAAATGGATTGCGGATGAAGGCATCAAAACTGTACCGGAATGGATACTGCGCTTGCGTGAGCAATTGAGTAGGACGTATGCAGCAATGGGGTGTAAGCTGGAATCCGATTACAATCGGAATGTTTATTTGGACTTACTGGACTATACCCGGCAGGACAAAGCTTTGGAGAGTCGTTATGCAGCTTTGGAGAAAGAATCAAGACAGATTAATGCGTTATTATTGCTGGTAGTGATAGGGATTTTTCTGCTTATTGTATTATTCGTTATGCTGAATAGGCGTTGGCGCAAGAGAAATAAGCTTTATATATCCATACTGAAGGAAGTATTTGATTTGTGTCGCAAGATAACTTCGTCTGTTCCGGAAAATGTAACAGAAGTAGAAGAAATTACTGATACTGTCTGTCATACGATAAAAACCGATTTTGAGCATATCTTTGGAGCTACGGATGTAAAAATTGTATTAGAAGCGTGTTCATCGGAAGATGAGCGTGAAGAAATTGAAGCCGGCTTTTATGCCTTCGAGCTCTTTTCTCCTGATAAAAGCAAGAATATAGGGAAATTATTATTGGAATTACCTCATCCGCTTCGTAAAGAGAAACAGACATTACTCCAGCTGGTCTTGCCTTATCTGGCATGGACATTGGAAAATGGAATGAATCTTGTTTCTTTAGACGACGAGCGGCGGCGTCTGGAGAAGGAACAGTATATTCATGAACAGCATGTAGCCGAGAACAAACGTCAGAACATGGTAAAAAAAGCTTGTCTTTCTATTGTGACAGGTATATTTCCATATATAGACCGAGTAGCTAATGAAGTGCATAAGCTGCAATCTGTACCTTATGCCAGTCGGGCTGACATTAAGAAAGGAAAGTTTGAATATATCGACGAACTAATTACCCGGATTAATGAGTACAATGAAATATTAGCAATATGGATCAAGATGCGTCAAGGGGTATTAAGTTTGAACATTGAGAGCTTTGCCTTAAAAGAACTTTTTGGGATTATTGCTAAAGGTAGACGTTCTTTTGAAATAAAACATCAGGAGTTGCAGGTCGATCCGACCGAAGCTGTTGTAAAAGCCGATAAGGCACTTACTCTTTTTATGATAAATACCTTGACCGAAAATGCGCGTAAGTATACTCCCGAGTATGGACATATTACACTATCGACAAAAGAAACGGATGAGTATGTAGAGATTTCAGTGTCGGATGACGGTCCTGGTCTGTCGGAAGAGGATGTAAACCGTATCTTAGGTGAGAAGGTCTATGATTCTGGAGCTATTGGAATGGGAACAGCTGCTGATACGGAGGAATTGCGCCGGCAGAAGGATCTGGTTTTGGCTTGATGAATTGTAAAGGGATTATTGAGAAGTACCGTAAGACTAATGCTGTATTCAGCGTTTGTTGTTTCTCGATAGACAGTACATTGGGAAAAGGAAGTCGTTTTTATTTCAGATTGCCTAAAGGAGTAAAAAGAACTCTTTCTATATGTCTGATATTCGCCATGAGTATTTTAGGCCTGGGTAGCTGTCAGTCGTCGGTATACAAACAGCCTGAAGAAAAGAACAGAGTTGCTTACGACAGTTTGCTGTCGATTGCTAATGATTATGCAAACTGGGTGTACGATTGCAATGTAAATGCTCGCTATCAGGAGGCGCTGGTATATGCCGACAGTGTTTTATATTACATGAATCTGCACTATCTGAAATATTCCAAGCGAAAATATCCGTTGCTGAAATTATATCGCGATGATTATGAAGCAGCAGAACAGACATGGTTGGCCCAAGGATTTGATACCGATTATTATATTCTGCTTGATGTTCGTAATGAAGCAGCTGTAGCCGGACTTGCAGTAAAGGATTTCCGTACATATTATTATAATAATCGTGCTTATACTACCTTGTACAAGCAGATTAGTAAAGACCGTTCGCTGGAAGAATATTGTGTGCGGATGCAGCAGTCTGCCAATAATAAGCTGATAGCCTTAGGAATTTTTCTTTTACTGGTTGTGGTCTGTCTGGCCGGTTATTATATACTATACTTACGTCATCGTTTGCATTATCGCTATAATATGGAGCAGGTATTCGAGATAAACCAGTCTATCTTCTCTGTTGCGCAGCCGGGAGACGAAGAAGAAAGTAATGTAGCAGAAGACATTCTTAAAAAGCTTTCCGAGGAATGAATGAACTGTTCCCCGTTGCGGATATGGCTTTAGCCTTATACGATGAAGAAACCTCATCTTTGCATTATATTTTCGGTGAAGAAGGAGAGAACGAAGATTTGTGTAACCGGATGGAACGCTGTTTTGAAAAGAAACTAGTATCGTGGACGAATGAAGCTTCCTGGAATTATTTTCCGCTGAATGTAGATATTAATGAAGAGAATTATTGTGCAGGTGTACTTGCCGTGAAGGCCGCACTTCCTTGTGTGCGCGAAAAAGACAGATTGCTGGTAGAGCTGATTGTAAGTTATCTTGCTGTTGTGTTGCATAATGCGGTGGTCTGTGTCAGACGTAAACATTACGACATAGAATTGGCTCAGGATGATGCAAGGCGAGCTTCTTATGAAGAAAATATGCTGCATGTGCAGAATATGGTACTCGATAATTGTTTGTCTACCATAAAGCATGAAACAATCTATTATCCTAACCGGATAAAGCAGATAGTCGATCGTCTGAACAGGCAGGATAATATCTCTTTACAGGAGGAGAAACAGCAGCTGCAAACCATTTCTGAACTGGTGAGCTATTATAAAGATATATTTACTTTACTTAGTTCGTGTGCCTCCCGTCAGCTTGACGATATAACGTTCCGACGGGCAGAGGTCAATGTAGCTGTATTGATTGGACAAGTAGAAAAATATTTGCGTAAAATATCTCGTAAACTGTCATATTCGCTGAAGTTGGAAGTCGAGCAGGAAGCAGGCTTGTCAGTAGCAGGAGATGGTGTTTTGCTTTTATTTCTCTTCGAAAATTTACTCGATGAGGCTGTACGTTTCCCGCAGACGGGTGTTCTGAAGTTATCAGTTTTTCAGGAAAACGGCTTTGCACATTTCAACTTTACGGATACCCGACGGAATCATACACAGGCAGAACTGAACGATTTGTTTTATCCGGCATTGTCTCGTTTTCATGAAGGCGGCACAGCTGGCCTGCAGGGTACAGAGTTTCTGGTCTGTAAGCAGATAATTCGCGAACATGATGAGTTTGCCGGACGTCGTGGATGCCGGATCAATGCTTGTCCGTCTTCAGAGGGAGGATATACCGTATGGTTTACCATACCGCTTATTGTGAAAAAGTAAAAAGACTGAATATATGGAAAAGTTTAAAGTTATCATTGTAGAAGATGTTAAGTTGGAATTAAAAGGGACGGAAGAAATCTTTCGTCACGAGATACCTAATGCAGAAGTTATAGGTACGGCTATGACTGAAGCTGAATTTTGGCCGTTGCTGGAACAGCATACTCCCGATTTGATTTTGCTTGATTTAGGTTTGGGAGGTTCTACTACTATCGGTGTTGATATTTGTGCCCGTTTGCATCGTGAACGTCCGGAACTGAAAGTTTTGATTTTACCGGTGAAGTATTGAATGAAAAATTATGGGTTGATGCTTTGAATGCAGGTGCTGACGGGATCATTCTGAAAACAGGTGAGCTGTTGACTGCTACGGATGTAGAGGCTGTCATGGCAGGAAAGAAATTAGTGTTCAACTATCCGAATACTGGAAAAATTGTGGAACGCTTCAAGCAGTCGGTAGAAGTGGAGATGCGGCGTCAGGAAGCGATCATTGATTATGATATCGATGAATATGACGAACGTTTGCTTCGCCATTTGGCTTTGGGGTATACTAAGGAAATGATCACCAACTGAAGGCTATGCCTTTCGGAGTGAAATCGATAGAAAAACGTCAGAATGAATTGGTAAACCGCTTGTTCCGTCCTGAGGAGCGTACCGGAGTAAATGCTTGCCGATTGGTAACACGGGCTTTTGAACTGAGGATATTGGATATCGACAATCTGGAACCTGATGATGAATAGACACTTCCTTCATCCTGCTACGCTTTTCTTTCTGCTTACGTTGGTAGTGGCCCTCCTTTCATGGGTTGGGAGCATATATGGCTGGTCGGGCGTTCAGAGTCTGCTCAGTGCGGAAGGGTTACGCTGGCAACTCAGAATGTTGGCGACGGCTTTTTTCCGCTCCTTTTTTAGCGATATCTTGTTGTTGGCTTTCGGGGTGGGACTCTGTATGCATTCAGGTTTTTGGGAGGCTGTCCGACGAGCAATCTTTCATGGCAGAAACTTTCCCGAAAAGAGAAGCGTTCGTTGTTGTTGAGTCTGGACCGTTGGGGCATGTTTATATACGTGGCAGTTTTGTGTCTGGCTTTAGGTCCATGGGGGATAGTACGCAGTATTACAGGAGGGTTGAAGAATTCACCCTTGTCAGAAGGTGTCAGTTATCTCCTTTCGTTGGGCTGGGAATAATGGCGATAATTTACGGATACAGTATAGATTTATACCGTACGGATAGAGATATAATAAAGGGTATGTCGTATAGCTTTGTCCGTTTTTCTGGCTATTGTGTTACACTGTTTTTTGTGATACAGCTGTTTACATCCCTGCACTATACAGGATTGGATTCTTTTTTCGGGCTTTCCTCCGACGGATTTACTATACTTTATGCCTTGTGCTCTATTCTTCCACTATTTGTTGGAGGAAATAAACTGAAGTGATAAGCGGAAGAATATACATTAATTTGTTTGCCTTTCTGATTTAAAGGCTATCTTTGCCGCCATTAAACTATTTTATTATTACACATTTATTATGAAGAAAATTTTATTGATGGCAACTGCCGGATTATTGGCATTTGCTTCTTGTCAGGAAAAGGCTGGGTACACGATTAAGGGTACTATTGAAGGAGTAGCAGAAGGGGATACTGTGTATTTGCAGAATTTTGTAGACGGATCACTCGTTAAAATGGATTCTGCTGTTGTAAAAGGTGGTGCATTCGAATTTAAGGGCACTCCCGATTCTGTAACAGTAAGCCGTTATGTAACCTATAGAAAGAACGGTATGCGCATGACTGCGATGGTATTCATTGAAAAAGGAGATATCACGCTGAACATGGGCGCTGAAGCCAATAAGGTTGCTGGTACAATGTGTAATGATGCTTACCAGCAGTTTATGGATAAATTTGTTGCTATCAATAAGGAAATGTCTGAAATATATCAGAAATCAAAGACTGATACTACGTTGACTGACGATCAGCGCAAAGATTTGGAAAAACAGTTGGCTGAAAAAGATAGCTTGGGAACTGAAATGGTTTACAACTGCATTAATGAAAACATCAACAACCTTGTAGGTGTACAGTTGCTGACTTCATATGCTAATGCATTCGAAACAGCTAAAGTAAAAGCATTATTGGATAAAGTTCCAGCTGCTTACAGCGCAGATAAAGATATTGTTGCTTTGAAAGAGCACATTGCTACAATAGAAAAAACAGAAGTAGGTCAGAAGTTCATTGATTTTGCAATGAATACTCCAGAAGGTAAGGAAGTAAAACTGTCTGACTTTATTTCTCAGAATAAGTATACTTTGATTGATTTCTGGGCTAGCTGGTGTGGTCCTTGCCGTGCAGAAATGCCAAATTTAGTAGCTGCATACAATGCATTCAAGGCTAAAGGTTTTGGTATTGTCGGTGTTTCTTTGGACAACAATGCAGAAGCATGGAAAAAGGCTATTAAAGACCTGAATATTACATGGGCACAGATGTCAGACTTGAAAGGCTGGAGCTGTGAGGGTGCGAAACTTTATGGTGTTCGTGCTATCCCTGCAACTGTTCTGGTTGACCAGGAAGGTACTATCGTTGCTCGTAACTTGCGTGGCGAAGAACTGGCTGCTAAACTTGGAGAACTTTTGAAATAAAAGAATTAATTTTTACCCCTTTTGCAGACTTTTATAGCCGACCTTTACAGGGTTGGCAGATAAAAAACAAGAAAACTGCAAGAGGGGTAAATTATATCCTGATATTTGTCGTAAAATTTGCTGATAAAATAAAAAAAGATGCTGAATTTTTCATCAAAAATTCAGCATCTTTTTTTGCTTCGTGCAGAACTGCTGCTTATGCTATTCCGTGAGCATTAGCTTCTTTATCGATCTTTTTAATAAGTCCCTGTAAAACAGCACCCGGACCACATTCTGTAAAGTCTGTTGCTCCGTCTGCAATCATGTTCTGAACTGTCTGAGTCCAACGTACAGAAGCAGTCAGCTGAGCTACCAGATTAGTCTTGATTTCAGCAGGGTCTGTATGTGGTTTAGCGTCTACGTTCTGATAAATCGGGCATTTCGGAGTGTGGAATTCAGTTGCATTGATTGCTGCTTCCAGCTCAACTTTGGCAGGATCCATCAGCGGAGAATGGAAAGCACCACCTACTTTCAGCGGCAATGCACGTTTAGCTCCTGCTGCTTTCATCAGTTCGCAAGCTTTGTTGATGCCTTCGATAGATCCTGAGATAACGATCTGTCCCGGGCAGTTGAAGTTAGCTGCGACACAAACTTCGCCTTCTGCACTTACCTGAGCACAAATTTCTTCTACTTTTTCATCAGGCAGGGCGATGATAGCAGCCATTGTAGAAGGCTGCATTTCGCATGCTTTCTGCATAGCCATAGCACGTGCGTACACCAGTTTCAAACCGTCTTCGAACGACAGAGCACCGGCTGCAACAAGAGCAGAAAACTCTCCAAGTGAGTGTCCGGCAGTCATTTCAGGTTTGAAGTCATCACCCATGCAAAGAGCAGAGATAACAGAGTGAAGGAATACGGCAGGCTGAGTAACTTTAGTCTGACGCAGGTCTTCGTCTGTGCCGTTGAACATGATATCGGTGATACGATAGCCCAAAATATCGTTTGCTTTCTCGAATAATTCTTTTGCCAGTGCTGAGTTTTCGTAGAGGTCTTTACCCATTCCTACGAATTGTGCGCTGTCCGGGGAATACAAATGCTTTCATAAATTTATTTTTGAGTTAAGTTATTGATGACAAAGGTAATGAATTATTTTAGATTTCTGATTTTTTTGATTTAATCTTCATCGGAAATATGCATCGGTACGGGAGAGTGGAAGTGATTCAGTGGTCCGTGCCCTTCTCCTATGTGTACATCTTTACCGGATAGAATACCTTGATATACATATTCTTTAGCTTGTTTTACCGCCTCGGGCATATTGTTGCCTAAAGCAAGGAAAGTAGCAATGGCAGACGAAAGTGTACACCCGGTGCCGTGTGTATTATGACTTTCTACTTTTTGTGCCATGAATAAATGAGGTTCGCTTTCATCCTTCAGTTGCAGTACGTCGCACATGTTTCCGTCTTCCAGATGCCTCCTTTAACCAGTACGGCACGGCATCCGTAGTTCAGCAGTTCACGCGAAGCAGTTTTCATCATTTCGATGTTGCGAATCTGCTTTCCCGTCAGCACTTCCGTTTCACTCAGATTGGGAGTTATAATACTGGCAAGCGGCATAAGAAGTGTGGTGATAGCTTCAATTGCATCATCCTCCATAAGTTTGCATCCGCTTGTTGATACCATAACCGGATCGAACACGACAAACTCCGGCTTGAATTTTTTCAGAGATTCGGCTATAACCTGCACAATCTCTACATCGTTTATCATGCCAATCTTGACCGCACGTGACGGATATCCGTCATAACAGCTTCTATCTGTCCCTTTACGTAGCTGGGAGGTACAGGATGAATACCTGTTACTCCACAAGTATTTTGTACTGTGATTGCTGTAATGGCACTGGCAGCATAAGCTCCCAATGCTGATATAGTCTTTATGTCGGCCTGAATGCCGGCTCCTCCACTGCAATCCGATCCGGCAATAGTGAGCACGCAAGGATAATGTTTCATAACTTCATTATTAGGATTGTTTTATGCAAAGATAAAAAACTAATTTTAAAGTACTTTTTGTTGCAGTGTAATTTGCTTGAATCTCTTTTCGTATTACCTACAATAATACATTAATTATATATCGTATGAAGTATGAAATCTATATACTTGTAGAATAATGTTTTATAACATGATAAATATTCTGATATTTTTGAATAACGAATTGAAAAAGTCTTTATATTTGCAGTGTTGAAAGAAAATAAAGATATGGAAACTCAGACCGGAAATAACCTTATAATCGATGTACACGTTTCAGTGGACTGTGTGCTGATTGGCTTCGATGGAGAACAGTTTCGCGTTTTGCTTGTACGCCAGATAGGAAAACAAACGGATGGTGAATTTAATGACCTGAAGCTTCCCGGTAGCTTGATTTATGCCGATGAAGACTTGGATGAAGCTGCTAAGCGTGTGCTTAATGAACTTACCGGTTTGAAAAATATCAAGATGAGCCAGTTTAAAGCTTATGGCTCCAAAGATCGTACGGCTAATCCGAAAGATGTGTTGTGGCTGGAACGCTTTCATCGCATTACGGATAACAAAGTCGGCAGGATTGTTACGATCGCTTATCTTTCTTTATTGAAAATTGACCAGCGAAACCGGCAGCTGACTGATACGTATGATGCTTGCTGGACTCCGCTGTCGGAAGTGAAAGCCTTGGCGTTCGACCATATTCAGATATATCGCGACGCGCTTGCTTTTATACGTCATTATGTGGAAACAAATCCATCGGTAATGTTCGATCTCTTGCCTAGAAAGTTTACTGCGGCACAGCTTCGTGTATTGTATCAGTTGGTATACGATAAAGAGTTTGATGTGCGTAATTTCCACAAGAAGATAGCACTGATGCCTTATGTCGTACCGATGGAGGAAAAAGAAAAAGGTGTGCGACATCGTGCTGCACGCTATTATAGATTCGACAGAACGATTTATAACAAACTAAAGAAATAAAATATATTAGAGTTATGTATTTGTTAGGTTATGATATAGGTAGTTCTTCGGTTAAGGCCAGTTTGGTAAATTCGGAGACAGGTAAATGTGTAGCTTCTGCTTTCTACCTAAGACAGAGGCAGAGATTATAGCTGTGCATCCCGGTTGGGCTGAACAGAAACCGGAAATGTGGTGGGCAAACCTGAAGCTTGCAACTGAAGCTGTTATGAATGAAAGCGGAGTACGCAAGGAAGATATTGCTGCTATCGGTATTTCTTATCAGATGCATGGTCTGGTATGTGTGGACAAGAATCAGCAGGTGCTCCGTCCGGCTATTATCTGGTGCGATTCTCGTGCGGTTCCGTATGGAGAGAAGGCTTTCAATACATTGGGTGAAGAGCTGTGTCTTTCTCATTTGCTTAACTCTCCGGGTAATTTTACCGCTTCCAAGCTTGCCTGGATTAAAGAGAATGAACCGGATGTCTATGCCAGAATAGATAAAATTATGCTTCCGGGCGACTATATCGCTATGAAGCTGACTGGTGAGGTTTGCACCACTGTATCCGGACTTTCAGAAGGTATGTTCTGGGATTTCAAGAATAATGAAGTCGCAAAATTCCTGATGAAATATTACGGATTCGACAATTCACTGATAGCCGATATCAAACCGACTTTTTCAGAACAGGGACGTGTAACCGCTATTGCAGCAGCCGAACTAGGATTGAAAGAGGGTACACCTGTGACTTATCGTGCGGGCGACCAGCCGAACAATGCGTTGTCGCTGAATGTTTTCAATCCGGGCGAAATCGCGTCTACAGCCGGAACGTCGGGTGTAGTGTATGGTGTAAACGGTGCAGTCAATTATGATCCGAAATCACGTGTCAATACATTTGCGCATGTCAATCATACGGCAGACCAGACTCGTCTGGGAGTGTTGCTCTGCATTAATGGAACAGGTATTTTGAATTCATGGGTAAAACGTACCGTTGTACCTGCAGGCGTTTCGTATGCCGAAATGAATGATATGGCTGCTCAGGCTCCTATCGGTGCGGAGGAATCAGTATCTTGCCTTTTGGAAATGGTGCAGAACGTATGTTGCAGAATCGTGAAACAGGATGTTCTATCAATGGAATAAACTTTAATCTGCATACGCGCAATCATATTATTCGTGCTGCTCAAGAGGGTATCGTATTCTCGTTCAAATATGGAATAGATATTATGGAAGGCATGGGAATGGATGTACATAAGATACATGCCGGACATGCAAATATGTTCCTGAGTCCGATATTCCGCGATACGCTGGCCGGTGTGACTGGAGCTACCATCGAACTGTATGATACTGACGGTTCAGTTGGAGCTGCAAAAGGAGCTGGTATCGGAGCAGGTATCTATAAAGACAATAATGAAGCTTTTGCTACGCTGGATAAGTTGGCTGTTATCGAACCGGATATGGCAAACAAGGCTGCATACGAAGATGCATATCAGCGCTGGCTTTCATATATGAATAAAATCTAATTTACTTGTTTGCTGTCTGGA
>ENA-OQHA01000561-OQHA01000561.1-human-gut-metagenome-genome-assembly--contig:-NODE-561-length-18100-cov-3.046069_pt1 | contig 18100 bp, 20 predicted proteins | sample MGYA00242558_ERZ504707 | MGnify/ENA primary metagenome ERZ504707 (study PRJEB26092, sample SAMD00036197) | human gut metagenome | host: Homo sapiens | study: EMG produced TPA metagenomics assembly of...
CCGATTTCAGGGAAATCCAGCATCAATACCACGTTTTCCTTGCTGCTGTCGTTCAACCAGTCACTCCAGTACTTCGGATTATCTTGTTTGGCAAAGCCTTCCGGACGATCAAGAAATTCCTTCACTCCAGCCTTAGCCTTGTCAATATCCACTTTCTTGGTCTGCTGCAAATCGGCCACAGCTTCATTCAGCAGGGTGAACACCTTGTAGCGTTCTTCCCGATTTACTCCCGGAGTATTGAAGTTATAAATCACCGGATGATCGCCGGGATATTTTGTCCAGCCACCGATAAAATGAATATTCTTATATTTTTCCACTGCTTCCTTACACAAAGCCTTGAAAGCTTCATGCTGGGTTTCACCGATCTTGGAAGTGTTTTCCAGTACCAGATTGACAGCACAATCGCCTTTCTGGTTCAGATAGTCCAATACCGTATAGGCATCCACTTCGGTAAATTCCACCTCACCATGCGCAAAATAAGCTTTCCGTCAATGAAACGGATACGCAAATCAAAGAAACGGACACCAAAATCATATTGTTCTGTATACGTCATGCTCTGGCATTTGGCGAACGGCCACATAGCCAGCATCTGAGTCGTACGAGGCTTCATGTAAGTCATTGAATTGTGTGTACCCAATTTTCGCTTGGAATAATCCTGAGCCTGCAAGCCTAATGCCATCAGCAACATGCAGGCCATAAAACATACTTCAGTTTCATGTTGTATTCTTCCTTATTAATATAGAGTTTATCTGTTTAGTCGTTCATCCATGCCGGAATGTAACGCAGCTGCAAGTATTGTTCGCCAGGCTGAATATAACCGCCTTCCAGCAATGCCTTGGGCACCCGATACACTTCCAGCCGTTTACGCAAATAAGACTGGACGCGCAAGGGCGGTTTCTTGACATATTCCAGCACGGAGATCTTGCCGGAATGATGAATATAAGCCTTCACCTTGACGGTACGGGCCGAAGAAAAAGAACGGTTCCGGTCACAGTCAACCCATGCAATAGCCGTTGCCTTAGGAACAGAGTCCTCAACTTCCTCCATATCGCCCCACAGCGAGAATCGGCCGAATCACCTTTCTCCCCCGTGCAGCCGGAAAGCAAGCCTGACAAAAGCAACAGCCATCCGGCACATACAGCCAATACTCGTTTCATACGCATTACACTCCCGGCATACGCCTTTATTCTGCAGAAAAGCGTTTTTGCTGTTCTTCAATCAGAGCCGCATCGTTGAAGTAATCAATCTTCATGGCCTGACGTACTTCGCTCATGGTCTGTGCAGCCATTTCACGGGCAGCCTCACAGCCTTTCTTCAACATTTCATATACACCCGGGATATCTTTCTCAAACTCACGGCGACGTTCGCGGATCGGAGTCAGTTCTTCCTGCATGATAGCTGCCAGGAATTTCTTGACTTTCATATCGCCCAGACCGCCGCGGGTATAATGAGCTTTCAGTTCGTCCAGGTTCGGATACTCCGGCAAATAACGTTCGAAGTGTTCCGGACGGCAGAATGCATCCAGGTAAGAGAATACACAGTTGCCTTCCAGTTTACCCGGATCGGAAACCTTGATATGGGTCGGATCCGTATACATGCTGCGTACTTTCTTTTCCACTTCATCTGCCGGATCTGACAAATAAATACAGTTACCCAGCGACTTGCTCATCTTGGCCTTGCCGTCAGTACCCGGCAGACGCAGGCAGGCTGCATTGTCAGGCAACAGAATTTCGGGTTCCACCAATGTTTCACCGTAAATATAGTTGAAGCGGCGTACGATCTCACGGGCCTGTTCAATCATCGGTTCCTGATCTTCACCGGCCGGAACTGTCGTAGCCTTAAAAGCAGCAATGTCAGCAGCCTGGCTGATCGGATAAGTAAAGAAACCGACCGGAATACTTGTTTCGAAATTACGCATCTGTATTTCAGTCTTCACCGTCGGATTACGCTGCAGGCGGGATACTGTAACCAGGTCCATAAAATAGAAGCTCAGTTCATAGAGTTCCGGAATCTGAGACTGGATGAAAATAGTGGACTTTGTCGGATCCAGTCCGGCAGCCAGATAGTCAAGAGCAACTTCGATCACGTTCTGACGCACCTTTTCAGGGTTTTCAATATTGTCCGTCAATGCCTGTCCGTCTGCCTCAAATACAAAAATACGATCATAAAGGCCAGAGTTCTGAAGCTCCACACGACGGCGCAAAGAACCTACATAATGTCCGATATGCAGTTTTCCGGTGGGACGATCACCGGTAAGGATAATCTTTTCTTTCTTCATAGTTAAAAATGTTTTCTTTGAAATTGTGGCAAAGATAAATAAATCCTTTGTTTTCTTCAAAATAAATCGTTTCTTTGCATAGTATGTAAAGATAACCTTTGAACGACTGTTATAAATCAACCCGACAGATATGAAAAAAGAATTAAAGAAAGTCCTGGTCTTAGGTTCAGGCGCATTAAAAATCGGACAAGCCGGAGAATTTGACTATTCAGGCTCACAAGCGCTGAAAGCCCTGCGTGAAGAAGGCATACGCTCTGTGCTGGTCAATCCTAACATCGCGACTATTCAGACTTCAGAAGGAATAGCCGATCAAGTCTACTTCCAGCCTGTCACTCCTTACTTCGTGACGGAAATCATCAAGAAAGAACGCCCCGACGGAATCCTGCTGGCTTTTGGCGGACAGACGGCGCTGAACTGTGGTACGGAACTCTATCAGAAAGGCATCCTTCAAGAATATGGCGTACAGGTACTGGGAACTTCCGTAGAAGCGATCATGTACACGGAAGACCGTGACCTTTTCGTCAAGAAACTGGACGAAATCCAACTGAAGACTCCCGTCAGTCAGGCTGTAGAAAATATGCAGGATGCCCTGGCCGCTGCAAGACGAATCGGCTATCCCGTAATGATCCGTTCTGCTTATGCCCTGGGCGGATTGGGAAGCGGTATTTGTCCGAATGAAGAGAAGTTCATCGAACTGGCAGAAAGCGCATTCACCTTCTCTCCGCAGATCCTTGTGGAAGAATCACTCAAAGGATGGAAGGAAATCGAATTTGAGGTTATCCGTGATGCAAACGATCATTGCTTCACCGTTGCAGCATGGAAAACTTCGACCCGCTGGGTATTCATACAGGAGAATCCATCGTTGTCGCTCCTACCTGCTCACTGACCGAAGAGCAAGTCACCATGCTTCAGCAATTGTCTATCCAGTGCATCCGTCACCTGGGCATCGTAGGCGAATGTAACATTCAGTATGCATTCAATGCAGAAACCAACGACTACCGTATCATTGAAGTCAATGCCCGTCTGAGTCGTTCTTCGGCACTGGCATCAAAAGCAACCGGATATCCGCTGGCTTTCGTGGCAGCCAAGATCGCACTGGGCTATACCCTCGATGAAATCGGCGAAATGGGTACACCCAACTCTGCATACGTCGCTCCTCAGCTGGACTATATGATCTGTAAGATTCCCCGCTGGGACCTGACAAAATTTGCCGGAGTTTCCCGCCGTATCGGTTCCAGCATGAAATCTGTTGGAGAAATCATGTCCATCGGACGAAGCTTCGAAGAAATTATCCAGAAAGGCCTCCGCATGATCGGTCAGGGTATGCACGGCTTTGTCGGAAACGATCATACACGCTTTGAAAACCTTGATGACGAACTGGCCAACCCGACAGATCTCCGCATCTTTGCAATTGCACAGGCACTGGAAGAAGGATATACCATCGAACGGATCTATGAACTGACCAAGATCGACCCGTGGTTTATCGGAAAATTAAAGAATATTGTTGACTTCAAGGCCTTGTTGCTGACATTCAATACTCTGGAGGACGTTCCTGCCGAGACTTTACGCAAAGCCAAGGAACTTGGATTCTCTGACTTCCAGATTGCCCGCTTCGTACTGAAACCTGAAGGCGGAAACATGGAAAAAGAAAATCTGAAGGTACGCGAATACCGTAAGAAACTGGGAATCCTGCCGGCTGTAAAACGCATCAATACCGTTGCATCCGAACACCCGGAACTGACCAACTATCTTTACATGACCTATGCCATTGAAGGCTACGACGTAAACTATTACAAGAACGAAAAATCCGTTATTGTACTGGGTTCCGGTGCATACCGTATCGGTTCTTCCGTAGAATTCGACTGGTGTTCTGTCAATGCAATCCAGACTGCCCGCAAGCTGGGATACAAGTCCATCATGATCAACTACAATCCGGAAACAGTTTCTACTGACTACGACATGTGTGACCGCCTCTACTTCGACGAGCTGTCATTCGAACGCGTACTGGATGTCATTGATCTGGAACAGCCGCGCGGTGTAATCGTATCCGTCGGCGGACAGATTCCGAACAACCTGGCCATGAAACTGCACCGTCAGTCCGTACCTATCCTGGGTACATCACCCATCTCCATCGACCGTGCCGAAAACCGCAACAAGTTCTCTGCGATGCTCGACCAGCTGGGTATCGACCAGCCGGCCTGGCAGGAACTGACAAGTCTGGATGATGTCAAGGACTTTGTCAAGAAAGTCGGTTATCCCGTACTGGTACGCCCGTCATATGTATTGTCCGGCGCAGCCATGAATGTCTGCTACGATGAAGAAGAACTGGAACGCTTCCTGCAAATGGCCAGCGAAGTATCTAAGGAATATCCGGTAGTCGTATCTCAGTTCATGCAGAACACCAAGGAAATAGAATTCGACGCAGTGGCACAAAACGGTGAAATCGTTGAATATGCCATCTCCGAACATATCGAATATGCCGGCGTACATTCCGGTGATGCTACTCTGGTATTCCCGGCTCAGCAGATCTACTTCTCTACAGCACGGCAGATCAAGAAAATCAGCCGTCAGATCGCCAAAGAGCTGAACATCTCCGGACCGTTCAATATCCAGTATCTGGCACGCAAGAACGAAGTGAAGGTTATCGAATGTAACCTGCGTGCATCCCGCAGCTTCCCGTTCGTATCAAAGTATTGAAACGCAACTTCATCGAAACGGCAACCCGCATCATGCTGGATGCTCCTTACACCAAACCGGACAAATCAGCCTTTGATGTCGACTGGATCGGTGTAAAGGCTTCGCAGTTCTCTTTTGCACGTCTGCAGAACGCTGACCCTGTATTGGGCGTAGACATGTCCTCTACCGGAGAAGTCGGATGTCTGGGCGACGACTTCAACGAAGCTTTGCTGAATGCATTGATTGCTACCGGTTACAAGATTCCGAAGAAAGCTGTCATGTTCTCTTCCGGAGCAACTAAATCTAAAGTTGACTTGCTGGACGCCAGCCAGGAACTGAGCCGGAAAGGATACACCATCTATGCAACGGCAGGAACAGCTACCTTCCTCAATGCACATGGAATCCCGACAACACCGGTCTTCTGGCCCGATGAACGTCCCAATGCAGAAAACAATGTCATGAAAATGATTGCAGAACATAAATTCGACCTGATCGTCAACATTCCGAAGAACCACAGCAAACGTGAATTGACGAACGGTTACCGCATCCGTCGTGGAGCAATCGATCATAACATTCCGCTGATGACCAATGCCCGTCTGGCCAAAGCTTCATCGAAGCTTTCTGCCAGATGGATCAGGAAGACATTCAGATCAAGAGCTGGCAGGAATATAAATAATCTGTCAGTCCCTGCATAAAAAAGGATATTCGGTTCCGGTACTTCATATACCACCGAATATCCTTTTTCTTTTTATACCTCCGGTTCCCTTATTCTTCCGGCGTATTCAGTTTGCGCTTCACTACTGCCGGATTGCCGACAGCCAGCGAATCGGAAGGAACATCTCTGGTCACGACACTGCCCGCCCCGATAATGCAGCGGTCACCGATCGTCACTCCGGGAAGAATGATCGCTCCTCCCCCAATCCAGCAGTCCTTTCCAATCGTTACCGGATAAGAATATTCTTTCGACTCCCGCCGTTCCCGATAATCAAGCGGATGATGCGGCGTATAAATCTGCACATTGGGAGCAATCAACGTATAATCGCCTATTGTAATGCAGGCACCGTCCAGAAAGGTGCATCCGGCGTTGATATAGACATGTTCTCCCAGCCGGATCCCATGTCCGTGGTCACAATGAAAAGGAGGAACCACAACCGTTGTTGCAGGAATACCGGGAATCAGCTGTTCCAGAACGGAACGATAGTCGCATCGTAGGTGGACATTGTACGGAACCTGGCCAGAAGAGTCTTGCAATGCCGGAAGCTTTCCTGCACTTCGGGGCAGTGAAATCAGCCAGCAGCCCGTTCCGCATTTCTCGATCTCATTCATACGCTCACTCTCCATTCAGCTTTATTTCAGAGCCTTCTCGATGGCTTTCAGCAATTGCTGGAACTCTTCCGGGGAATATCCGGAAGCACTGTAAACCAGCTTGCCTTCCTTGTCAAACAAATAAGCACGGGGAATACTCTGGTCTGCAAAAAGAGAAAAGACTTCCCGCTTGGGATCCGGATACAGCGGAACGTAAACTTCTTCCGCTCATTATACTTTTTCAGATCAGCATCCGTGTGCTCACGACCGATCACCAGCAGGCGAAAATCCTTATTTCCCTTATAACTCGGATAAAGCGTTTTCTCCACCTCGGCCAGTTCTTTCTGGCAAGGGCCGCACCAGGTTGCAAACAGACTGACCAGAACAACCTTTCCTTTCAGGTCGGCAGGCGTTACTTTTCCATACACTTCTGAATTCAACGTAAACTGAGGCAGCGGATCTCCGAGCTTCAGCTTGCTTTCACTGGTCTGGGCATTCACATTCATTCCCATCCACAATACGGCCATCATCAGGCCAACAATTCTCATAATCTTCTTCATCGGAATCAAAAATCAAAATGAAACATGTAATACTCTTGAGAACAAATATACGTGTTTTCTAAACAAAAATCCTTCCAGGAATGTATCTTTGTAGAGAGTTTTAACAAAAACAACTACCGACTATGATGATTTATATTTCATGTGCCAAGACCATGACCGCACGAAGCAAGCAGCAGGTTCCCTTTACCACGACCCCAGCTTTCGAGGCCGATGCCCGACAGAATGCCATGCACATGGCCCAGTTCAGTGCCGAAGAACTTGCCCGAATGTTACGGATCAATTCCAGACTGGCCGCAGAGAATCGTCTGAGATATCAGGACTTCCTGTCGCCCGACAATCAGGCCTTGCCTGCCCTGCTCTCATATACTGGTATTGTCTTCAAACGGATTGCCCCAAAAGATTTCACAAAGGATGATCTGGAATATGCACAGCAGCATTTGCTTATCAGCTCTTTCCTGTATGGATTGCTGCGCCCGCTAGATCTCATCAAGAATTACCGGCTGGAAGGTGATGTCCGCCTCAGCGAAAACAATAACGAAACCATGTTCAATTTCTGGAAGCCGAGACTGACCGATTATTTCATCGCGCAGATCAAACAGCAGGGTGGACTCCTCATAAACCTGGCCAGCAGCGAAATGAAAGATCTCGTTGACTGGGGGAAAGTTACTCGGGAAGTAAAAGTGATCACGCCGGAGTTCCAGGTATACAAAAACGGAAAGCCGGCAACTGTCGTCATCTATACCAAGATGTGCCGGGGAGAAATGACCCGCTTTATCCTGAAGAACCGCCTGGAAGATGCCGAAAGTCTTAAAAGTTTCTCCTGGGAAGGCTTCAATTACAATCCCCGGCTAAGCACAGATACTCAGATGGTCTTTACAATGGAATAATATTGTCACTCCAGTCCGATGCTTTAAAGGCAAAGGCGTGAAGGAAACAGTCTGAAAAAGCCGCGGGCTTTTAAAAAAGGTTTCGGCGTTTTACATAAATGTTTCGTTCTTTTATGCAAAACGCCGAAGCCTTTTTTTCCTGATTATTTAAACAACTTTTCCAGATCTTCTTCTTTCAATACGGAAAGAACCGTCTTACCATCCGGTGTATAATTAGGAGTTGCAACTGCAAAAAGGCCGTCTACCAGATTGTTCATTTCTTCATTGGTAAGAACCTGTCCCGGAACAATTGCCGCAGCCTTAGCCAACGACAAAGCCAGCAGACTTTGCACTTCCTCTTTCACCTTACATCCTTTCTCAAGGGCGGTCTGCACCATATTAGTCACCAGCGTTTCAGGATTCAGTCCCTCAATGCCGGAAGGAATGCCATTAATTGCATAAGTACCACCTCCCAGGCTGCTCAAATCAAAGCCCAGCTTTCAGATCCTCCATAATCTCTTCAAGAACGGGTACTTCCGCCGGAGAAAATGCACCATATCCGGGAACAGCATGCGCTGGGAAATACTCTGACGTTTCTCTATCTGTGCCATATACTGATCGTAAAGGATACGAATGTGTGCCCGCTGCTGGTCAATGATCATCAGGCCGGACTTCACGGACGTCAGAATATAACTTCCCTTATACTGATAATGCTGGGCAACTTTTTCCACCACACTTTCCTTGGGCAACGCATCATAAAGCGTCGGTTCCCCGGGCATTGATGCGGAAGCATCTTCCACATATCCTTCTTCGGGCGCCAGTGTTCCTTCCTGTCCTTCCGGTTCACGTCCCTTCTCCAGTCCATGAAAAAGAGGTTCCCAGCTCGTTGCCGGCTTTTTAGGAGCATAAGCAGAAGAAGGCGCATAAGAAGCCGACGAATAAGACGAAGGAGGCAGTGGAGACATGTCAAACGGATTATAGGAAGGATCATACGAAGTCTTGGGCGGTTGTACCACCGAATAAGGTGAAGCCTCAAAAGCCGGTATGTCCGGCATTCCTTCCGTATCAAAGTCTATAGAGGGAACTGCATTGAAACGTCCGAGCGTTTCTTTCACTGCCGCAGAAAGAATCTGCCAGATGGCCTGCTCGTTCTCAAACTTTATTTCCGTTTTCGTCGGATGAATATTTACATCAATATTTGCCGGATCGACATCAAAATAGATAAAATAAGAAACCTGTTCGCCTGCCGGAATCAGATTCTCGTAAGCATCAGCAACCGCTTTATGGAAATAAGGATGACGCATATAACGTCCGTTCACGAAGAAAAATTGACGTGCACCCTTCTTCCGGGCAGTTTCCGGTTTGCCGATAAATCCATGAATCTTGACCATCGTCGTATCAATATCCAGTGACAGAAGTTCCTGATTCAGTTTCTTGCCAAAAACTCCCATGATACGTTGTCTGAGCTGAATGGCCGGAAGATTCAGGATCTCCGTATCATTGTGATGCAACGTAAAGGTTACTTCCGGATTAACCAATGCAATCCGTTCGAATTCGGCCAGAATATTACTCAGTTCCGTCTGGTTGGACTTCAAGAATTTCCGGCGGGCAGGAACATTAAAAAACAAATTGCGGACTATAAAGTTACTTCCCTGAGGGCAGGCTACGGCCTCCTGGCTTTCAACTTTCGATCCGGAGATGATGATAGAAGTTCCCAACTGTTCACCAGCCTGACAAGTCCGCAGTTCTACCTGGGCTACGGCAGCAATGGACGCAAGCGCCTCTCCCCGAAAGCCCATTGTATGCAAAGCAAACAAGTCAGAAGCTTCCCGGATTTTCGAAGTCGCATGACGTTCAAAAGCCAGCCGGGCATCTGTTTCAGACATTCCTTTTCCGTCATCTATTACTTGAATGCTGGTTTTGCCCGCATCCGTCACAGATACATCAATATGCTTTGCTCCCGCATCTATTGCATTCTCCACAAGCTCTTTTATCACGGAAGCAGGACGCTGTATGACTTCGCCCGCCGCAATCTGATTAGCTACAGAATCGGGCAATAAACGGATTATATCACTCATTTCCCCTTTATTTAAAACGTAAATTCTCCTGTTACCAGATAATGCAGAATATAAGCCAGTACAGCTATGGCCACAAACAAGGTTGCATAGGTCAACGGCTTCCGGCCGCTTTCCTTCCGGCGTTTCAGATAAGTCGTACTTTCTACAAACTTGCCACGGATATCTTCTGGAGAAAATTCCTTCGGAGGAAGCATTCCCAGTTCACGTTTGGCAGTTTCTTCAATCTTCTGCAATTTCTCCTTCCGCTCATCCACATAGATATACTCGTATGATACGAACGCGGCTTTCTCATTGTAAACATTCCCATAACTACTCCTCCTTTTTATTAAACAAATGCTGATTCGGCAACTCAACAGGACCTCGGACATTCTTCTTCAGCTGATCCTCGGCTTTCTTACTTCTCCAGTTGAATATATCTTCCTTATTTATTGGACGAAGATAGTCGAACCAGACGAAATTTGCAAGTTTTTTCTTATCTGCCGGTATTTGTGTCATCGGATAAAGAGTTCCTGTCGATTTAGGTTTCATCACCATCCGCTCCAGTTTCTGATCCCTCAGATACAAATCCAGATTACTTGTTTCGGAAACGTTCATGCCGATCAGTGTACTGTCTGAATCCATCGGATAATAGACCACTCTTACAGATCCGATTACTTCCACCTTCCGCATCTGCTTATCCTTAAAGTAAGCTTTCATTTCCTTGCCACTCACCTGATTGTATAAGGTCGAATCAATCTGTTCCACGGATAAAGCCTGATTAATCACATGAGCCCAGTCAATGGTACTGTCATTCATATAAATATTAATCTGCTCGCCCAGCAACTGCTGGTTCTTCTGCCACAAACAGGATCCTTATACATGGTCAGACAAGTATCAACCGTTGAAAATACCAAAGAGTCTGCCACTCCCTGTACATCCTGACGATAGAAACGTACTTTATGAAAAGCTTTCATTTCCCGATACATGGAATCCGTATTCTGATAAAAAGTCTGCATCATCAGAGTATCGGCATGAAGAAACAAGCTGTCTCCCTGTGAATAATCAATGGCAACTGCCCGCCGGGTAGCAAATGCATAATCGTTCTTTTCATCATAATACCCATAATCTCCCGTCATCATGTTCCGATTGACCGTATCGGTCATCACCATGTTATGAAAGGCTTTGCCGATCCCCAGATTACGATCATAAAACAACGTATCGCCCGTCAACTGCTTACCTTCATTGATCAAAACGGAGCGGTCATACAAATCGGCCTGTCCCGTCTGTGTGTTATAGATTCCCCGTTCCGAATAAATGTGATTATTGTCGCTCCAGATATCAGAAGGACCGACAATATTCGCAATCTTGGTAGCAGTATTGTATCCTAACGTATCTGATGTCAAGGTAAATTTCGGATTGACCAGCTTCACGTTGTAGTTGAATACAGACTGTTTGGTAGCCGGACTATACTCTCCCCACTCTGAGGTAAGTACATTCTGCTCGTCCATCAAAGTTCCGCCGTCAAAAAAGTAGCCCAGATTATATACACGGTCATAGTTCAAGCTATCTGTCAGCAAAGTCGTCGTACGATTTTCCATACGGACATTCATTCTCATCTGTGCAATCTGGCTCATTCCGTCATAAAACAAACGGTCACCATACAGAAAGAGCGTATCTCCCTGCTCCATGCGAACATGACTGAATGCCTCAAATGAATTCATCTGATTGTAAAAATATGCACTGTCACAATACATGTATGTACTGTCGTGACGGAAAACTACATTTCCTACAACAACCTGTGCATCGGGCACACGTGCATCCTTTCTTAAAAGATCTGCATGCAAAAGATAAACTTTACTCTTTTGACCATCCTGTTTGGCAGAAGTTCCTGTCTGCGGTTTCTGTGCTAACAGGCAAAAGGCGAACAGGCACAGGATACTTACAACAAGTACCCTATGCCTGCTCAGGGATTTATTTCTTTGATTCTTTTCCGACATATATCTTAATTCTTAATCCATCCCGGATACTTGAAATCACATTTCACCCATTCCGGATTGATACGGACATACGTTTTCTTTTGTTTTTCAACAATCCACTTTTGCAGCTTTTCCTCACTACGTTTAGCGGTCACAATGCTCTTCAGCCGCTGATAGTCTTCCGTAATGGTTGCTTTATGTCCGTCAATACGATTCTTCAATTTAACAATGGCACACACCTCTTTACCCTTGCTGGTAGTCATTGTGAAAGGCTGTGAAACTTCACCGATCTGCAAACCATCTACCACCTTCGCAACATCCTGAGAAATCAGGCTGGAAAGCTGTCCCATTTCAAAGCGGGCAGTTCCGGTCTGCGGGTTAGCCAGCAAGCCGTGGTTATTACGAGTCTCCTTATCCTGTGATACCCAAGTGGCAGCATCGTCAAAATTTACCTTGCCTTTACGGATATCATTAGCCAAGGTATCAAGTTTGGCCAAAGCCTCATCTATTTCTTTCTGGTCAATTCTCGGTTTCAACAAAATGTGGCGATAGCTGACACGGTCTCCGCGCTTTTCAATCAACTGGGCAATATGAAAACCGAATTCTGTTTCAAAAACTTTAGAGATCTTCTTGGTATCGGTCAGGTTGAAGACAACATTCGCAAATTCAGGAACCAACTGACCACGTCCCATGAATCCATATTCACCGCCCTGACGTGCAGATCCCGGATCTTCAGAATACATACGGGCCAATGTAGAGAAGGTAGTTTCTCCTTTATTGATACGGTCTGTAAACTCACGTAACTCTGATTTGATACGTTCCTTTTCTTCTTCCGTCACTTTCGGTTCAAGTGTAATGATCTGCACTTCTACCTGCGGAAGGATATAGGGAATACTGTCAGCCGGCAACTTGCTGAAATAATTACGGACCTCGGCCGGAGTCAATTTAATATCACCTACTATTTTACGCTGCATTTCCTGAACGATCTGCTTGTTACGCATGTTTCACGCAGCATTTCGCGAATCTGTGTAGAGGTTTTATTATAGTATTCCTCCATTTTTTCCTTTGTACCAATCTGTTCAATCAGCCAGGCAGTATAAGTTTCCACCTCCTGAAGAACAGCCTGTTCTGAAACCGTCACACTATCAATCTCAGCCTGATGCAAATACAACTTCTGAATTGCCAGTTCTTCCGGTATCACACAATAAGGATCTCCATCAAAACGACGTCCTTCATACTGAGCCTGCAAACGCTCATCTTCAACATCCGACTTCAAGATAGCCTCATCTCCTACGACCCAGACTACTTCATCGATAACATTATTCTGCGCATGCGAAACGGTACCAACCAGCAATAAAAGCAGACACACGCAAACTCTTGCAAAATCCAGTTTATTCATTCAACTCAATTATAATAAATTATGTCTTTATCTTCTGAAGCCTCGTTATACAAGTCTTGCTTCACCCGATTGATAAATTCGACGCGCTTCAGATTTATTAATATTTCTTTTATCTCGGTCCGAGCATATTCCAAAGGTAACTGTTCCCCTTCAGGCAGGAAATGCTCAACATGCAAGAAATAGCAAAAGGCAGTATCACGCACTTCTACATTTTTCTTTTTCTCCAGATAGCCAAAATCCGTATCCAATTCTTTCAAAGGTATCTTGGCAGCCAGATCTGACACAGGAAGCCAGCGATCATAGAAATAATCATAACTCACTGCATTTCCGATACTGTATTTCAGCAAACGGTCAACAGCATCCTGCGTGTTCTGTTTATACCATGTCCGGACATTGCCCAAATGCGGAGCCTTGACAGGAACCTTTATAAACAATCCCTGCACGTAAGGTGGGTAGCACGAAACAAGGTCGGATTCTGTTGATAGTATTGCTTTATCTCAGCTTCATCAATACTGTCTCCCAATTGCTGGTTGACCAGTTCTTCCTGATAAGCATGCACAATCAGCGCTTTCCGATAAGAAGCAACCAGCTCCTCCAGTTTCAGATTATCCGGAACATTTCCTTCTGCTTTATGAAACAAAAGGGCATCTTCCACCCATGTGCGGATATAGCGCTCCGCAAACTGAATGCTATCTTGTCCCTTGATTCCTACCGGCATAGCGGCCCGCAGATCTTCCTTATAAAGGAATTCATTCCCCACTTGTACCAGAGGTGTCTTCCCTTTATGATCTACAGTCTGACCGCATCCTCCCAACAAGAGCGCAGTCAAAATGATCAAGAAGATTTTATTCTTTTGTTCCATAAACAATGAATTAGTGAACGAAGATACACTATTAATTAGTTACTTCCATCACAATTAACGGTTTTTAAAACGTCTTGATTAATTTCTACCTTGAATTTACGCTTCAAAGCCAACATTTCGCTTTCTTTTTGAGCCTCACAATAATCAGTCATTACTGCATCCAGAACATCCTGATATTCCTCCGGTCCTTTTTTTAATCGCTTTCCCAATACGAAAGTATAAGGCAACTCTGCATGCGGAAGATAACTTCCACACTTAAATGCCAGCTTATCTACATACGGATTTTTCCCTATCTGAAACAAACCTGTTTCCAGCTCTGCGTGATAAACAGAATCCCGTATTGCCTCCTGAGACAGGACTTTTTCCCATTCAGACAAAGGAAGTTTTTTCAGTTTCTTTTTAATTTTTGAGGCAGCCTTACGATTCTGGCAATGGATCACAGCCCCTTTGAAGTGAGGCAAATCCCATGCATATTCCTCCTTGTGCTCCTTAAAATAGTTTTCCAGTTCACCGGGTTTGGGCTGAATATGTTTGTCTGTTCCCAAACGAGCATCCCACCAGGCAGCCAGCAGTCCGTCACGCACCCATTGCAAGGTGGACTCAACCGAAGCCGGATAATCTGAACTTCCATCCTTCCAGGCCTGGTACAAATCCTCATTCAACACCGGAACTCCATCCAGACGCCGATCGCAATAAGCCTGCAACATCGGATATGTATCTCTGAAATCCCGTCCATCTTTCCGATCCAGCAAACGGACAATATGCATTCCCACAGGAGAATAGAAAGGACGTGAAACAACACCTTCATCCAAATTTTGCAGACGTTCTGCCAACTCGGGAACCAATCCAACAAGAGGCATCCACATCGTTCCACTCTTCAATTGAGGCTTTTGTGAGACATAACGTGAAGTCAATTCAGAAAAAGTCATTCCATTCTGCAGTGCCACATACGCGGAATCCATCAGAGACTGAGCCTGATCCTCTTCTGCTTTAGCCGGATGTTGTGACAAAGGCAAAGTGAGAAACTCCGTTCTCACCCATGTATTGGTAAGCAAACGAGATTTTTCTTCTTGATACTGATGCTGAAAGAATGCTTTCATTTCCTGACGCTTCACCAGAACGGGTTTCAGCATTTCTCCGCTCAGCACATGGTATTGCTGCTTGAATTCCGGCAAGGTATCCCATCCCATGCTCAAAGCATCGGCAACTTTCAGCTTAAAAAATAAAAAATGATTGAAATAGCGTTGCGGAGTCTCCCGCGACCGAACCGGAGAACGGCTATAATAGGCCTCCAATTCAGTATCTGTCACTTCTTTTCCGTCAATGCGCATCAAAACCTTTCCGGTTTCAGCCAATGAGGGAACTACGGCCAGCAAGGCCAACAAGGAAAGTCCTATTTTTCTCAATACAAACATATATCTAAAAAAATAACGGCACACAAATGCCCCGAATCTGTTGCGGAACAATTGTGTGCCATTGAAATCCGTTTATTGCGGACGGCTATAGTTAGGGGCTTCGCTCGTAATAGCTACATCATGCGGATGGCTTTCCAACACACCGGCATTGGTAATACGTGTAAACTTCGCATTATGAAGTTCCTCGATATTATGAGCACCACAATATCCCATACCAGCACGAAGACCACCTACCAGCTGATAGATTACTTCATACAAGCTGCCTTTATATGGTACGCGGGCTGCAATACCTTCCGGAACCAACTTCTTGACATCAGTTGTTCCACTCTGGAAATAACGGTCTTTAGAACCATTTTCCATAGCTTCCAGAGAACCCATACCACGATATGATTTAAACTTACGTCCGTTGAAGATAATTGTATCACCCGGAGATTCTTCTGTTCCGGCAACCAAAGAACCAATCATTACGCTGTATCCACCAGCAGCCAAAGCCTTAACGACATCACCAGAATAACGCAAGCCACCATCAGCAATCAAAGGAATACCTGTACCTTCCAATGCCTTAGCAACATCATACACTGCTGTCAGCTGGGGAACACCCACACCGGCAACGACACGTGTTGTACAAATAGAACCCGGACCGATACCTACCTTGACAGCATCTGCACCGGCTTCAACCAGCATCTTGGCAGCTTCGCCTGTAGCAATATTACCTACAACAATATCAATACCCGGGAATTTCTGTTTTGCTTCCTTCAACTTTTCGATAACAGACAAAGAATGTCCATGAGCTGTATCAATAACAATGGCATCTGCTCCGGCATTCACCAGGCTTCCATTCTCTGTAAAGTATCTGCTGTAACACCAAACACCTGCCGCTACACGCAAACGACCTTTAGAGTCCTTACAAGCCATCGGTTTATCTTTAGCCTTTGTAATATCTTTATAAGTGATCAGACCGATCAATTTACCGTCTTTGTCTACTACAGGTAACTTTTCGATTTTATTTTCTTGCAGAATCTTGGAAGCTGTTTCCATATCCGTACCCTGCTCTGTAGTCACAATGTTCTCTTTGGTCATTACCTCATCAATGCGCTTGTTCATATCCTTTTCAAAACGCAAGTCACGATTCGTAACGATACCTACCAGATAGTTTCATCGTCTACCACAGGAATACCGCCAATTTTATATTCGGACATAATATCCAGAGCATCCTTCACCGTAGAGCCACGCTTAATGGTTACCGGATCATAAATCATACCGTTCTCAGCACGCTTTACAATAGCAACCTGACGTGCCTGCTCTTCGATGGACATATTCTTATGAATAACACCAATACCACCTTCACGTGCAATAGCAATAGCCATCTGCGCTTCAGTGACTGTATCCATAGCGGCTGTCACAAACGGAATGTTCAAAGTAATGTTACGTGAGAATCTGGTCGAGAGTTCGACTGCTTTAGGTAATACCTCAGAATAGGCCGGGATCAACAATACATCATCATAAGTTAATCCGTCCATTACAACTTTATCTGCAATAAATGACATAGGGCTTTATGCTTTAGAATTTATTGCGTGCAAATATAAGCATTTTCTTTCAAAATGCCAGTTGGGTTAACATATTTTCACCGATCAGAAGGGCGATAAAAAAGGTCAACAGCAAACCAGCCTGCTGTTGACCTCTCTCCATATCGTTTTTATCAGTTAGCCATTTCAGAAATGAACTTGATCCTTACCAGACGAATTTCTTCTTCGGTATAATCGTCTCCCAGTTCATCCATTGCTTCTTCTATTCCATCAGTAGTTGATTCCTTGAAATAGTCGTAGATATCTTCCAGATGATCTTCATCCATGATTTCATCCAGGAAATAGTCAATATTCAGTTTCGTTCCGGAATAAACAATCGCTTCCACTTCATCCAGCAATTCATTGAAGTCAATACCCTTGGCAACGGCAATATCATCCAATGCCACTTTCCGGTCAATGCTTTGAATAATGGAAACTTTCAGTTTTGACTTATTGGCTACCGTACGGACACGAAGATCTTCCGGACGATCAATTTCATTTTCCTCACAATGTTTCTTGATCAGCTCACAGAATTCCTGTCCATAGCGCTTTGCTTTTCCAGCTCCTACGCCCGGAATGTTCTGAAGTTCTTCCAGAGTTACCGGATAAATAGTAGCCATCGCCTCCAATGACGGATCCTGGAAAATAACATAGGCGGAACATCCAGCTTCTTGGACATTTTCTTACGCAAGTCTTTCAGCATAGAGAACAATGCCGGGTCAACTGCACAAGAAGCGCCACTCCGCAACGGAACATCTTCAACTTCTTCTTCGTCAAAGTCATTATCCTCTACAATCTTAAAGGATTTGGGCTTCTTCAAGAACTTATGTCCTTCGGGAGTCACCTTCAGCAAGCCATAGTTCTCAACATCTTTGGTCAAGTAGCCTGCGATCAGAGCCTGACGGATAACAGCATTCCATAAGCGCTCCTCTTCTCCCATTCCAGAACCGAACACCTCCAACTCTTCATGCTTATGAGCCAAAACCTCACTGGTCTCGCGTCCCAGAAGCACATCAATTATATAATCTTGTTTAAAGTTTTCTTTCACAGCAATGATTGTTTCAATCACTGCACACAACGAATCCTGAGCCTCCACTTGTTTTTCGGGTTTAAACAGTTATCACAATTACCACAATTATCT
>ENA-OQHA01000562-OQHA01000562.1-human-gut-metagenome-genome-assembly--contig:-NODE-562-length-18090-cov-3.554751_pt1 | contig 18090 bp, 25 predicted proteins | sample MGYA00242558_ERZ504707 | MGnify/ENA primary metagenome ERZ504707 (study PRJEB26092, sample SAMD00036197) | human gut metagenome | host: Homo sapiens | study: EMG produced TPA metagenomics assembly of...
CCGCGGTCCTCGTCCAGGCCATGGCGACGAGCGGAGCGATAACCTTATCGAGAGCGGCCATCAGCTCGGTGGCCTCCTCGTAAGAAAGCTCGGGCAGGAGCTTCTCCTTCTTGTTGGCAAGCTCGGTCAGGCCCTCAGCGGCATCCTCGGCAGCGAAGACAACGATCTTGCGCATATCGCCCTCGGCGTCGTCGATGCGGCCGACCAGATCGGCAGCCTCGGCCTCGGCCATCAGACCATCGAGCTCACGGAGGCGCATGCCCAGCAGGTCGGACATTTCCTTCTGCTCCATCTTGGGCTTGAGGTCAAGAAGCTTGATGGCGCGCTCGATGTTCGCCATGCGCTCGGCCTTGGCCTCCTCCTCCTTGGAAATAGCAAAGCGACGGCTACGCAGCAGGCGGGCGGCCTTCTGCATCTTGTCCATCAGCTCTTCGTCATCGTAATCAACGGCGCCTCGACAACCTCGGCCTCCTCGGCGGAAACCTCGTCAGCAGCCTCAACCTCAGCAGCTTCGGTCTCCACGGTCTCGACTGCCTCGACCTCGGCAGCCATGGTCTCGTTCTCGGTCTCGTTCATGATCTCTTCGTTCTCAGACATGAGACTCCTTCTTGGCCCTCTCGGGCATCATCGCCCCATTCGCGGGGCCCGTCGCGCACTCTTTGCGCTTTATACATTCATGCCTCTCGGCAAAACGTCCATTAGTTTATGGTGTCGCCATCCAATCTAGCTGCAGAATCTATGTGCACACATTAATGCGACATGTGCGACTCGCGGCGAGCGTACACCAGCGACACCGCGAACCCGACAACGGCAATCACGGCCGCCACGCGCACGGCGGCTGCAAATCCTATCGCCTGGGCAACGTCCGACGCAACGCCCGCGGCGCCAGCAGCCACCGCAGAACTCGAAAGCAGGCCGATAAACAGCGACGGACCAAACGACGCGGCAATCATGTTCCACGTGTTGAGCAATGCCGTTCCGTGAGGATGTTCAGCGGCAGGCAGCGTCTCCAAGCCGGCCGTTTGCGAGGGGCTCAACACCAAACCGACTCCGGCATACACCACAACGGTCAGCGCCACGACGACGCCGATGTTCATGCTTGCCGCCGTCATCGAGATGGCAGTCTGTCCCACGGCAATCAGGGCAAAGCCGACCGGCAGCAGCGGCCATGCGCCACGGGCGTCCATCACGCGTCCGCCCACAATCGAGGTCACAGCGTTGCAGGCAATTGCCGGCAAAATGAGCAGGCCCGCAACAAGCGCGGTCATGCCGTATGCGCCCTCAAAATAGAGCGGCAACAAAACGCTCATCGAGAACGTCGTCATCATCGACACCACCACAAGCAAGCACGCAGGCCAAAAACGAACGCTCGCCATGGGACGCACGTTAAGCACCGGATGCTCGAGCTTGAGCTGACGAACCGCAAACAGGCCGAGCAGCACAACGGCGGCAAAAAGCGTCACGATGCCGGCAATCAGATTGGTCGAGAACTCGCCTACGGAATACACAAATGCCGTAATGCCGGCAGCGAGCAAAACAACCGACAGAATATCAAGCGTGGCGTTCGAGCGCTCTCCGACATTCTGAACAAGCTTTACGCCCGCCGCAGCGACCACAATGCCGCCCACCAGCGGCACTACGAACACCGCCCTCCAGCCAAACAACGTGCACATAAGACCGCTGATCACAGGTCCAAACGCCGGCCCCAGCGTAATGCAGGCACCGCCCAGGCTCAGATACAGACCGAGCTTCTCGCGCGGCGCGCAAGACAACACCACGTTCATCATGAGCGGGAACAAGATGCCCGATCCCGCAGCCTGCAAAATACGACTTGGCAGCAAGACGGTAAACGTTGGGGCGACCAGGCACAGGACTTCTCCGGCGACCAGGCATCCACATGCGAAAAACAGCAGCTTGCGCGTCGAGAAGCGACCGGAAAGAAAGGCCATGATGGCCGTAAAGATCGACGTCACGATCATGTAGCCCGAAACAAGCCACTGCGCCGTGATGGCACTCACCGAAAAGGCCGCCATGATGTCGTGCAACGCCACGTTAATGATGTTCTCGTTAAACGCGGCAACAAAGGCCGCGATATACATTACGGCGAGAAACGCCGAAGTGGCCGATGACGCTACTTGAACTTGTTGCTGAGATTTGCTCCCCATGCATTTCCTTCCTCTTGGAACGACAGTCGTATCGCCCCAGAGGAACAGTCCAGGGCGAGGATGAGCCTAGACTTACGCCAGACGCCGCACGCGACGAGTCTGGCAACATGGTCCAACGTCGAAAGATTGTAACGCGAACGCGCAGCTTTCCTTCCGCGCTATTATTAAAAGTCCACGAAAGCATGAGACATGAGGAGCCCGCCATGATTAAGCCCATCATGAAATCCGAGTTCTTTTTGCGCCTGCCTTCCGAAGACGCGGGCCCCGATGACGCCGTGACCGGGCAGGACCTCCTGGATACGCTCCATGAGCATGAGCACGAGTGCGTGGGCCTCGCCGCCAACATGATTGGCGTGCGCAAACGCATCATCTGCGTAAAGGACGGCAACAGGACACTCCTGATGTACAACCCTCAAATTCTTGAGCAGGTCAATGCCTATCAGACGAGCGAAGAATGTCTCTCGCTGATCGGCGAGCGCCCCTGTACTCGCTATCGCCGCATTAAGGTTGAGTATTTGGACGAGAATTTCGTCCACCGCATCAAAAACTTCTCGGGCTACACCGCCGAGATCATCCAACACGAAATCGACCACTGCAACGGGATTGTTATTTAGACAGCCAGGGTAACGATGCAGGTTGAGCACACGACAGCAAGCGAGCCGCATTTGCGCCAAGGTGACGTGAAATGAGAGGGCGCTGACCTTCTGGTCGCGCCCTCGAAATTGAACGTCAGATTGGCGTGAATGCGGCTCGCGCAGCGTCAAGTGGTCCGCCGTTCGGTAGAACGGCGGAACTAATTAGCTCTGACGGTAATGGTCGAAGAAGTCGGCGAGGTCTTCGAGGGACTCTTTGAGTACTTCCATGCGCGGCAGGTACACGATACGGAAGTGGTCGGGCTCAGCCCAGTTGAAGCCGCCGCCGCGCGTGATCAGGATCTTCTTCTCGTGCAGCAGGTCAAGGGCGAACTGCTCGTCATCGGTAATGTTGAACTTCTTCACATCCATCTTGGGGAAGATGTAGAACGCCGCACGCGGCTTAACCACCGAGATGCCGTCAATCTTGTTGAGCGCCTCATACACAAAGTTGCGCTGCTCGTAGACACGACCGCCCGGGCGGATATAGTCGTTGACCGACTGATGGCCGCCGAGCGCCGTCTGGACGATCGACTGAGCCGGCACGTTGGAGCACAGACGCATGTTGGAGAGCATGTTGATGCCCATGATGAAGTCGCTCATGCAGCGCTGGTTGCCCGAAAGCACCATCCAGCCAATACGATAGCCCGCGATCATGTGCGACTTGGACAGACCGCTAAAGGTGACGCAGGGCAGATCGGGAGCGAGCGAGGCAATCGAGACGTGCTCGTAGCCGTCCATGCACAGGCGGTCGTAGATCTCATCAGCAAAGATCATCAGCTGATGCCTGCGTGCAACCTCGACGATGCCCTCGAGCACCTCGCGTGGATAGACGGAACCCGTGGGGTTGTTGGGGTTGATGATGACGAGGCTTTGGTCGCGCTCGTGATCTTGGACTCCATATCCTCCAGGTCGGGATACCAATCCGCCTGCTCATCGCACAGATAGTGCACGGGATGACCGCCGGCAAGGGTTGCGCACGCCGTCCAGAGCGGATAGTCGGGGCTGGGGATCAGAATCTCGTCGCCATTGTCGAGCAGCGCGTTCATCGAAAGCTGAATGAGCTCGGACACGCCGTTGCCCGTGTAGATATGCTCCATCTGAACGTTGGGCAAGCCCTTGATCTGCGAATACTGCATGATCGCCTTGCGCGCGGAGAACAGGCCACGCGAGTTGGAATAGCCTTCGCAGTCGGGCAGCTGCTGGCGCATGTCCTTGATGACCTCATCGGGCGTGCGGAAACCGAAGGCGCCGGGTTGCCGATATTGAGCTTGAGGATGCGCTCGCCCTCGTCCTCCATACGGGCGCCTCGTCGACGACGGGACCGCGCACGTCATACAGGACGTTATCGAGCTTGGCGGATTTAGAAAAAGTACGCATGGTGGTGCTCCTTGCAATTTGAGCTGAGGGATGGGATTCGGGCCTGGAATCGTTGCGGGGAGATGATTCCTCGCTTGGTCGGCGTCACCGGCGAGCAGCCAGGTAACATCGACCTCCAAATACGGGCGAGCAGCTCTGCCACATCGCGCCGCGGAATCGTCTTGCCGCTCACATATTGGCTCATCTGGCTCTTGCCGAGTTTTTTGCCGAGCATCTCCGATGCGCGGATCACGTCCGACTGGCGAACGTCGCGATCGGACATAGCCTGTCGCAGACGATCGCTAAACGTCTCTTGGGCCACTAGAACCTCCTTGCTGGCAAAGTTCAATTTATACAACACGAATTGAACCTGAGTTCAATTTAGGCAGCAGTATAACGCCGTGCTATTTCGAAAAGTTCAATTTTAAAAATAAAATGAGCAAGACCTCGAAATTTATCCCAAGGCGATAACGACGTGCACGCATTTAGAGGTATTCGAGGAAACGAGCGGCGGCAAGCGAAACATCGGCCGTTCGATATATGGCGTTGATCTGCCGATGGGGATGCCCTTCGAGCGGACGCACAGCAACATCAAACTGGCAGCGACGCAAGATGAGCGCGGGAAGAATGCTCACGCCCAAGCCATCCTCGACCATAGCCATAATCGCATAGTCATCCCAAGTCGACAGTTTTGAGCGCACTGACAGCCCCGCCCGACGGAATAGCGGCGTAATCTCATCATCGGTACCCCGTTCCAGCAGAATAAACTGCTCGTTGGCTAAATCGGCAAGAGAAACGACCTCCGCCGTGGCAAGCGAGGAGTCCGCTGGCACCACGGCCATCAACTCGTCTTGCACCAACGGTCGCGACGCCATGCCGGCGCCACGTGGCTCGCGCGGAATAAAGCCCAGGTCGCAGCGGCCTTCCACCACCCATTGCTCAATCTCGGAGTAATCACCCATCAGCAGCTCGTAATCGACATCCGGATGATCGGCGCGAAAGCGCGCAATCACCGGCGGCAGTACATGGGTCGCCACACTCGAAAACGTACCAATGCAGATCTTGCCGCGCATGAGCCCACGCATCTCGTCCACATGTCGCTGCAGGCGGCCAAACTCCTCGCAGACGCCTCAACCGCCGGCATGATCTGCCGCCCATCGGCAGAAAGCACCACACCCTCGCGGCTGCGGTCGAGCACCTTAAAACCCCAATCGGTCTCAAGGTCGCCCACCATGCGGCTCACGCCCGACTGCGAATAGCTCAGCCGCTCGGCGGCGCGCGTAAAACTGCCGGCCCGCACCGTCTCGAGCAGCACCTGCATCTTTTGAATATTCGTTTCCACGGCACCCCTCCACCTTTACATGAGTTTTTGTCATGTTATCCATGCATTATATTCGCTTTTCTTCTAAAGCCAGTTCACCCATAGTGAACATGCTCGGATATAGAGGGGATGTCAGCACATGAACAACGGATTGTTTACGTACTTAGCAGCATTGCTATTGTTTGGCTCCAACGGCATCATCGCCGCTGCCATCGCGCTGCCGAGCTCCGATATCGTACTGTTGCGCACGTTTTTGGGCGCTCTCACCCTTGCCGCCGTCCTCTTCATAACCAAGCGCCATAACCTGCAGGCTCCGTCTCGCCCCCGCGAGGCCGCAGCGCTCATCGTCTCGGGCGCCGCGCTGGGCGCCAGCTGGATTTTTCTGTTCCGCGCCTACCAGACGATCGGCGTCGGCGTATCCTCGCTGCTGTACTACTGCGGCCCCATCATCGTTATGGCCCTCTCCCCGCTCATTTTTGGCGAAAAGCTGACCGGCAGCAAAATCGCCGGCTTTATCGCCGTCGCCTGCGGTGCTTTTCTCATTGCAGCGCAAGGTCTAGGCGGCAATATGCCCATTGCGGGCATCGTCTGTGGAATCGCCTCGGCCTTCTGCTATGCTTGATGGTCATCGCCAGCAAGGGTGCGCCTCACATCGAGGGCCTCGAGAACTCCGCACTCCAAGTGAGCGCCGCCTTTGTGACCGCACTGGCCCTCACGCTCATCACGCAGGGCGCTCCCTCGTTCCTGTCCGCCGGCGTCGCCGCCAGCATTGATTGGCGCGCCGTCGCTATGCTCGGCGTCGTCAACACCGGCATTGGTTGCCTGCTCTACTTTAGCGCCGTCGCCAAGCTGCCCGTTCAGACCGTCGCCGTCGTCGGCTACCTCGAGCCGCTTTCGGCGGTCGTGTTCTCAGCCGCCCTTTTGGGTGAAGCCATAACACCGGTCCGCCTGATGGGCGCCGCGCTTATCATCGGCGGCGCGATTTTTGCGAACTCGCCGGCAAACGCGCAAACGCCAAGGCTGGCATCGCCAGATAGCACGTGCTTAAAAGCCCCTGCTTTGAAATGCTACCTGCGTAGATAAATAATCCCCAGCTGAGGATTATTGTCTAAAATAACCCGATGTGCCAAACTGCTCTTGTATGTATAAAGACGGCATAAAGTTTTTTGTCCTAGACAGATAACCGGATGTCTAAGGGAGTCCTCGTGGCACACAACAAACTGGAGGCAAACCTCCAAGACCAGCGCGGGCAAGGCGGGCACGGAGCCATCCCCCTCTCCGCTGGCATGCTGCTCGTAACGCTCGGCGTCGTCTATGGCGACATCGGCACGAGCCCCATGTACACCATGAAATCAATCGTCGCCAACAACGGCGGCATCGGTACCGTCAGCGAGGACATGATCCTGGGCGCGCTTTCGCTCGTCATCTGGACCATGACGCTCGTGACCACGGTCAAGTACGTGGTAATCGCCATGAAGGCCGACAACCACAACGAAGGCGGCATCTTCGCCCTGTTCAGCCTCGTACGCAAGGTGGCACCATGCTGATTCTGCCGCCATGATCGGCGGTGCGGCACTGCTTGCCGACGGCATCCTCACCCCCGCCGTCACCGGTCACCACAGCCATCGAGGTCTGCGCACCATCGAATGGGCCATGCGCTGCTGGGCGACGGGCAGACCAACGTCATCATCATCACCATCATCATTATCTGCGGCCTATTTGCCATGCAGCGCGCCGGCACCTCGTCAATCGGCAAGCTGTTCGGCCCGCTCATGACGCTGTGGTTCCTGTTCCTGGCAGGCGCCGGTCTGTTCAACATGCTCGGCAACCTGTCCATCTTGCGCGCGCTCAACCCCATCCGCGGCATTATGTTCCTGTTCTCGCCCATCAACCATTCGGGCATTATGGTGCTCGGCTTTGTCTTCCTGTCGACAACCGGTGCCGAGGCACTCTACTCGGACATGGGCCACGTGGGCAAGGCAAACATCTATGCATCCTGGCCATTTGTTAAGGCGGCGCTTATCCTTAACTACCTGGGTCAGGGCGCTTGGCTGCTCGCAAACAATTCCAATCCCCAGATGCTCGCGATGGATATCGTCAACCCGTTCTATATGATGCTCCCTGAGCCCCTGCGCCCCTTTGCCATCGTGCTTTCGGCCGTGGCGGCCATCATTGCCTCGCAGGCGCTCATCACCGGCTCGTTCTCGCTGGTATCCGAGGCCACGCGCCTCAACCTTATGCCGCACCTGCGCATCCACTACCCCAGCGACACCAAGGGTCAGCTCTATATTCCGCTCGTCAACAACATCATGTGGGTCGGCTGCATCTTCATCGTGCTGCTGTTCCAGAACTCCGAGCGCATGGAGAGCGCCTATGGCCTCGCCATTACCGTGACCATGCTTATGACCACGACGCTTTTGACGAGCTATATCGTCGGCATTCTCAAGCACAGACTGAGCGCCTGCGTCTTCGCCCTGCTTTTTGGCGCCATTGAGCTGTGCTTCTTCGCTTCATGCCTCACCATGTTCTTTGACGGCGGCTACGTCATGATCTTCCTGGCCGCGCTGCTGTTTGGCCTTATGTATGTGTGGCGCCGCGGCACCGCCATCGAGCGCACGCAGACGATCCTGCTGCCCGTCTCCAAGTACATCGATCAGCTCAACCGCCTGCGCAACGACGAGACCTATCCCGTGCTCGCCGACAATCTGGTATTTCTCACCAACAGCCCCGACCCGCTCACACTCGACCGCGACGTGCTCTATTCCATCCTGGACAAGCACCCCAAGCGCGCCAAGGCATATTGGTTCATCAACGTGCACGTTACCGACGAACCCTATACGCACGAGTATTCCGTCGAGACCTTTGGCACGGACTTTTTGTTCCGCGTGCGCCTGGACCTGGGCTTTAAGGTCAACCAGCGCGTCAACGCCTATCTGCGTCAGATCGTTGGCGACCTGATGGCATCGGGCGAGCTGCCGCCGCAACATCACACCTACTCCATCTACGAGACGCGCGGCAACGTGGGCGATTTCCGCTTTTGTATGCTGCGCAAGATGCTTGCCCCCGAAACGGACATCAACCGCAATGACCACCGCGTGATGGCCATCAAGTACGCCGTCCGCCGCGCCTGCGGAAGCCCGGCACGCTGGTACGGTCTCGAGAACTCGGCCATCATCATCGAGTACGTACCGCTCTTTGCCCGCATGCGCCCGGCCGTCAAACTTGTGCGCACCCAGGTGCCGCTCGAAGTTCAGATCGAAGAGGCCGAGGAAATGGAGGTCGACATCTTCTCGGACGACTTGGTCAACGGCAACGAGGCCGGCAAGAACATGAACGTCGATCCCACCGAGCTGCTCGAGAGCGTCGCCGATACGCCCGAACAGCAACTCGACGGACTCGAGAGCACCCAGTTCAACGACGCCAACTTCTAACACGCCACCAGCCATTGACGACAACGGCCTCGCATCTCATAAGAGGTGCGAGGCGTTTTATGTCGCAACGGACCAGTGAGCTACGAACGACGCGGCTCGGGAACCACGAGCCTATCGGGGCTCGCGCCCTCGGCATCCATCAGCTCACGTAGCGAATCGACGGATCCCCATACATCGCGTAGTAATAATTGCCCGTGCGCGCGCTAAAGCATCCGGTGTAGATAGTCTTCTCGAACTTGCCATCGCCCATCCTGGACGCTCCCTCGATCATCACCACGCCTCGAGCGAGCGGAACATGCGAACGACGTTTTCGGTCTCGCTCTCCTTTGTGGGTAATTGGCATTGAGGTACGCCGCCTTTACAAAACGGCTCGGCGAATAGCAATCGCCCGGAATGCCGCGCATGCCGGCACCGGCTCCATAGGCTTAAGCTCGGCGCCACGCCATGTCGCCGTCTGCGGAAAATCGCTTGTGGCCGTGATATAGGTGCGCAGGTTTTCCATGTGCCACGGGAAAGTCGGCTGATTGGCAAGGGTGTCGACCGGATTGTCGTATACATGCAGGCCGTCAGCCATCATCTCGACCACGATGCTGCGTTCGCTGTCGCCGATAATCCAATGGAGCAGTGACACGCCCAGCCCCTCTCCGGCAGATTTGGCGACAATCACCGTGTCGCGCAGCGCGGCCTCGACCTCATCGACCGTCGAGAACGTCGCTGCCACCCACAGGGGAAACTCATAGGCCGCGATATTGTTCTTGCCGTCGACAGGGCCATCGGCATACTCGGCATAGCCGGGGAAGTTGAGCCCCGCCACAGCCAGACCCGCATCGTTACCGCAGTCGAAAAACATAGGGTAGTTCTCGTAATCGATGCACATGCCGATTACCGCGTGCGCCGCCGACGCATCGTCGATAAACGAATACGGAATGTGGAACCCGCGCGGCATCACGCGAACCTGTTGGCCGTAGTCAAAGCTCCAGTCGAGGTTGCGGCCTAGATACATGTGGCCAGAATTATCGGTAAATCGAATGCTCGTACACATAGCGCCTCCTAGCTTTACGTTCCTGCTAAGGTTATTGTCACCAAACAAAAAGGCGCTAAACACAAAAGCCCGGACATGACAACAATGTCACGCCCGGACCAAAAGAGACGAAGTGCGGTGCTTTGGTCCCCTTAGACCAACTTTCCTAGACAGTGGTCAATCATGTGTTGAATCATCTGCGCCTCGAAGCCCACAAAGTCCTGCTTGCGCTCGCGCATCTTGCCGTCGACGATCACGTCATAAGCGACCTTGCACTTGATATAGCGCGTGGACTTGGTGACCTCCTCGTGCGTCAGGCAGCTCTCCTCCATCTTGCTGGCGCCCAGGCCAAACACCAGACGGGGGTTGTAGAGCACGTGGGGCTCGCCGGCATCGTCCAGGTAGACGCAAACCTTCTTGGTAACGCCAATCTGGTTAGCGGCCAAGCAGCCGGCATCGTCGAGCGACTTGATGGTATCGATCAGGTCCTGAGCAACCGACTCGTCCTCGACAGTCGCAACCTCGCAACGCTGGGACAGGATAGCCTCGTCGTGGCAAAGCTCTTTAATCATACGTTCCTCCATAGGGGTCGTTGTAACCGCTTAAGTATACGGTACCTACACAATTTCATGCGAAAGATACCGCCCGTCCGTTACAAACCGCCGAACATCAACATGCGAGGAACACCAACTTCACAAAGGCGATATAGTGGGTGAGTTCGTGTCAATCGGCCTAAACTCGGGGCCGAACAAGGAAAGGGTATGCATGGACGAACTATTTCACGTCAGTGAGCGCAAGTCCACAATCGGGACCGAACTCCGCGCTGGACTGACAACATTCCTGGCGATGGCCTACATCATCGCCGTCAACCCCGCGGTGCTCTCGGGCGCTGGCATCGATGCGGGAGCGCTCGCCTGCGCCACCTGCCTGGGCGCCGGCATCATGACCATCTGCATGGGCATCTTGCTAACCGCCCGCTCGCCTGCGCGTCGGGCTTAGGCGTCAACGCGATGATCGCTGGAATCACCACCACCGTCTGCGGCGGTGACTGGCACGTGGCCATGAGCGTCATCTTCCTCGAGGGTATCGTCATCTTGCTGCTCGTGCTTTGTGGCCTGCGCGAGGCCATCATGGACGCCATCCCGGTTGTCCTGCGTCACGCCATCTCGGTGGGCCTGGGCCTGTTCATCGCCATGATTGGCCTGTGCGATGCCGGCATTATCACCGCTGGCACCGGTACACTCGTCGGTCTGGGCGACATCACCTCCCCACCTTCATCGTCGGCATCATCTCCATCCTGGTGACAGTCGCCCTCGCCTGCCGCAACGTCCCCGGCTCGCTGCTCATCGGCATCGTCGTCGCCGTCATCGCCGGTATCCCCCTAGGTGTGACCCAGCTCCGACCGGTATCATCGCCCCGCTCGACTTCTCGAGCATCGGTGGCCCCATCGCCGACGCCGGCGGCGTGCCCGCCATCGTCAAGGTCCTTACCGACCCACGCTCCTCGTCATCTCGTTCTCGCTGCTCATGAGCGACTTCTTCGACACCATGGGCACCGCGATGGCCGTGGCCAAGCAGGGCGAGTTCCTCACCGACGACGGCAACGTCGAGGATATCAAGGAGATCCTGATCGTCGACTCCGCCGCCGCTGCTGTGGGCGGTTTCATGGGCGTCTCCTCCATCACCACCTTCGTCGAGTCCACCTCTGGCGCTGCCGACGGTGGCCGCACGGGCCTCACCTCCGTCACCACCGGCGTGTTGTTCATTCTCGCCGCGTTCTTCTCCCCCATCGTCACCATCGTTTCCAGCGCCGCCACCTGCGGTGCTCTGGTCTACGTCGCTACCTCATGATGAGCGAGGCCTCCGAGATCGACTGGTCCGACGTGTCGCAGGGTTTCCCGGCGTTCATGATTGTCGCCGGCGTGCCCTTCACCTACTCCATCTCTGCCGGCATTGGCCTGGGCTTATCGCCTACGTGATCGTCGCGCTCTTTAAGGGCGAGGCCTCCAAGATCAAGCCGCTCATGTGGATCGCAGCCCTTGCCTTCCTCGTCTACTTCTTCGTAGCGTAACGGCATAGTCTGCCGAAGCAAAACAACAAGGCGCGGAGTCGCATCGAACGGCTCCGCGCCTTTCTTTTAGCGTCTGCCCCCGTGCCAGCGTGCGACAATTGAGGCTGTCAATATCACAACACCGAGAGAAGCCTGCCTTGGAAGCGCATCATAAGCAGATAACCGTTTATTCAGAGTGTGTGGAAGGCGCGCCCGTCATCTACCTCCCCGTGGTTATGGGCGACGGTAGTGAAGTCTACGAGCGCTGCCGAGAGCTCGACTGCCCGCCATTCACCCTTGTCGCCATTGGAGGGCTCGATTGGAATCGCGAGCTGAGCCCCTGGGAATGTGAGGGAACTATACGAGATGCCGAGCCCTTTGGTGGACAGGCTGCTGGTTTTCTTGACGAGTTGTTGAAGCAGATAATCCCCCAGGCCGAATCATCGCTCCCGCAACCGCCCGCCTGGCGCGGCGTTGCCGGCTACTCGTTGGCGGGTCTTTTGCACTGTGGACACTTTGGCAAACAGATGTCTTTGAGCGCGCGGCAAGTGCATCGGGGTCGCTGTGGTTCCCCGGCTTTATCGACTACGCGCGCGAGCGCACGATGACAGCCACGCCCGACGCGCCTATCTGTCGCTCGGTAAAAAGGAAACCAAGACGCCCAACCGCATGATGCGGCACGTACTCGACGATACGCACGCGATGGAAGAGCTGTTTATAGAGCGTGACATTCCAACAACGCTGGAGCTCAACCCCGGCAACCACTTTGCCCAAACTGACCTGCGCATGGCGCGCGGCATCCACTGGATACTGACGCATTAAAAATGGCGTCCACGCGTACATACGCATGGACGCCATTTTTAATTTGGCTGAACGCAGCTACTATTCAGCAGTCTCCTCAAGCTCGGAAGTATCGAACTCAAAGTCATTACCGGGCAGGATGGCGTTGAGCACAATGCCCACCAGCGAGCCCACGGCAAGGCCCGAAAGCGAAATCGTCACGCCGCCCAGCTCCAGCACGATGGCACCGGCGGTACTGTAGCAATGCCGAGCGAAAGCACGAGCACCAGAGCCGCAACCAGCACATTGCGGTTGTTCTGGAAATCGATCTGGTTTTCGATAAGGTTGCGAACGCCCACGGCACTGATCATGCCGTAGAGCACGAGCGACACGCCGCCGATAACGCACGCCGGCATGGCGGCAATCACCGCAGCGAACTTGGGGCAGAACGAGAGGACAATGGCGCAGCACGCGGCAATGCGAATCACGCGTGGGTCGAACACGCGCGTAAGCGCAAGCACGCCGGTGTTCTCGCCATACGTAGTGTTGGCGGGGGCGCCAAAGAGCGATGCCAAGATGGTCGCCAGGCCATCGCCGAGCAGGGTACGGTGCAGACCGGGATCGGCAATGTAATTGCGTTCGCAGGTAGAGCCAATGGCGGAGATATCGCCAATGTGCTCAATCATGGTTGCAAAGGCCAGCGGCATGATGGTGATGATGGCGTCGTGGCAAGACCGCTATCGAACTGCGGGCCAAAGAGCGCAAACACGGTGTTGTCCCACACGATGGGCAGACCGACCCAGGGGGCGGCTGCGACGCCAGAGAAGTCGACCTCGCCCAACGCGGCCGCAACGGCATAGCTCACCACAACGCCCAGCAAAATCGGCACGATCTTGACCATGCCGCGGCCCCAGATGTTGCAGATGACGATCACGGCCACAGCGATAACGGCGACAAGCCAGTTGGTCTGGCAGTTGGCAATGGCAGAGCTCGCCAGGATCAGGCCGATGGAAATGACGATGGGACCGGTCACCACCGGCGGAAAGAAGCGCATGACACGCTTGGCGCCAAATGCGCGGAACAGCGCCGCCAGCACCGGATAGAGCAGGCCGGCGCAGGCAACGCCCAGGCAAGCGTAAGGCAAAAGCTCGGCCTCGCCGTTGGGTGCAATGGCGGCATAACCCGCGATAAAGGCAAACGACGAGCCCAGAAACGCGGGCACCTTACCGCGCGATAAAAAATGAAACAGCAGCGTGCCGATGCCGGCGAACAGAAGCGTCGCCGAAACGGAAAGGCCGGTGAGCACGGGCACGAGCACCGTGGCTCCGAACATCGCAAACATATGTTGCAAACCCAACACAAACATGCGCGGGCGGCCGAGCGACGATGCATCGTAGATGGCATCGGTGACGGCGGGCGTCGAGGATTGGGACATGGAAGTCCTTTCATGATGGAAGGGCGATCAGGCATATCGGATAATCTGCCCGAACGATACGATCCGAACCATTGTACGTGATACGTCATGTCTCGCGCGCGCTGTCACCTGCAAACGGTAACGTTACTTCCAAACGCGCTCGGAAATGTGCTTGACCAGCGCGATCTTTGCCCACTGTTCGTCCTCGGTCAGTTTGTTGCCAATCTCACAGCTGGCAAAGCCGCACTGGGGCGACAGGTACAGGTTCTCGAGCGGCACATACTTTGCGGCCTCGTGGATACGTTCGACGATAACGTCCTCGTCCTCGAGCTCAGCGGCCTTGGTGGTCACCAGGCCCAGCACGACCTTCTTGCCGGGAGCAACATACTTGAGCGGCTCAAAGCCACCGCGCGCGGCGTATCGAACTCAAGGTAGAACGCGTCGACATCCTCGTGCGCAAACAGGTACGGTGCAATGGGATCGTAACCACCCTCGAAGGCATACGTGGAGTGATAGTTGCCGCGGCACACGTGCGTGTTGATAACCAGATCGTCGGGCTTGCCCGCGATGGCAGCATTGTTGAGCGCCACGCCCAGCTCGCTCACCTTTTGCAGGTCAACCGGACTCATGCCGGTCTTGGACACAAAGTCGGTATCGCAATAGATGCCCCAGGTGCAGTCATCAAATTGGATGTTGCGGCAGCCCGCGGCATACAGGTCGGCAATCACGGTGCGGTATGCTGCGGCAATGGCATCGGCGAGCTCTTCGTCGGTCTTATAGACGGCACGCAGGCTCTCCTGCTGGCCATCACAGCGGTCGAGTGTGACTTCGGAGAACGTCTGGATCGGTGCCGGAATGGTCTGGCGCGCGATCTGGCCCTCACCCTCGAGCGACTTGACAAATTTGAAGTGCTCGACGAACGGATGGTTCTCGCCGCTAATGGGACCGGTTACCGCGGCGGTGTCGGCGGTAGTCTCCTCATCGTGAAACATGTAGCCCGTGCGCGAGGCGCGGCGCTCAATGCCGTTGAGTCCCCACATAAAATCGAGGTGCCAGTAGCTGCGGCGAAACTCGCCATCGGTAATCACCTGCAGGCCGGCAGCCTTCTGCTTGGCCACTAAGTCGCGGATGGCCTCGTCCTCGACGGCCTTAAGGCCGGAAGCGTCGAGTTTACCCGCGACATAGGCGGCACGGGCATCCTTACAGCCTGCGGACGAAGAAAACTGCCGACGATATCGGCGCGAAACGGCGCGTTCGGTTGAATCGAAGTGCTCATAGATATCTCCCTTTGCATCGGTTGCTTTACTGGGACAGAGTATGAGCGCTCATATGGTCATCGTAAAATATACGTTTATAACAGTTTGATATAGATGATTCCTATATCAGTCTGGACTGTCATAAAGAGATTTGAACCGTGCGGAGCACAGCAGCCTAGATATGCTGACGAATCGCGTCGATATAGGCCCGACCGTAGCGCGTGAGCGTCGTGTTCTTGCGCGTGATGATGCCAATCTCCATGTACTCGTCCACGTCGAGCGGAATCGAGATAATGCCGGGGCCGTTGAGCTCGTGGCTGATCACGCCCGAGCATACCGTGTAGCCGTTGAGGCCATGGCCAAATTGAACAACGTCGCACGGTCGCGCACGCGGATATTTTGCGACGCTCGAACGTCGAGGTCAGCTCCTCGGAATAGTAAAACGAGTTGTAGCTGCCCTGCTCGTAGGACAGGAACGGGTAGTCTTCCAGATCCTCGAGCGTCACGCTGGAGCGGCCCGCCAGCGGATGGTCGGCGCAGACGAAGACATGCGGCGTGGCGCAGAAGAGCCCTTCGAACACGAGCTCGTTGGCGGCAAGCATGCGCTCGATGACCTCGCGATTGTGCTCCGACAGATACAGGATGCCGAGTTCGCTTTTCATATGCGCGACATCCTCGATAATTTCGTGGGTCTGCTCCTCGCGCAGGGTAAAGTCGTAGCGCGCGGCATCGAACTCGCGGATCACATCGACAAACGCATTAACGGCAAAGGAATAATGCTGGCAGCTCACACTAAAGTGCGGCACCTGCTCGGACGTGCCTTTGTACTTGCCCTCGAGCAGGTCGGCCTGGTCGAGCACCTGGCGCGCGTAGCCCAAGAAGGTCTCGCCTTCCTCGGACACAATGACGCCCTTGTTGGTGCGCTCAAAGATATGCACACCCATCTCGTTTTCGAGATCGCGAATCGACGCGGTAATCGAGGGCTGCGACACAAAGAGCCGGCGCGAGGCCTCGGTGATGCTACCGCATTCGGCAACCTTAACAACATATCTGAGCTGCTGAAGCTTCATAGCCTTCTCCCTAGACGTTCGTGACGCCAAAACCTGCCGCGTCCATTTGACGCATAAACGACGGCATCTCCCCCGTCGCGGCGCAGGCGGCAATCTGATGCAGAGCCCCGGCAACCGCATCATCTGCCGCAGCGCCAATATGCCAGCGTGCGGCAGCCGTGACGGCCTCGTTGGCATTGGCGACTGCAACGGAGTTAGGAACGGCATCGATCATGGGCAAATCGTTATCAGAATCGCCGAATACGGCCACCTCGTCGGGCGTCAGGCCCAAAGCGCGCGCCAGCTCCAGCGCAGCGCAGCCCTTGTCCCAACCAGCCGGAAGGATGTCGAACAGGCGCACTCGGTTGTTGGGAAACACAAGCGAGAGTTCCGGCACCTCAGCGGCAACGCGCTCACGTAGCTCCGCGAGCTCCTCACGCGAACGGGCACTCCAGATATTCGCCTTAAACACCGACGCGTCATCGACGACGGGACGACATGGGGCCTCTTCGCCTTTGAGCCACGCGTTGCCGCCCGACTCCATGGCGCGACGAACGCGCTCGGGGTCACTCGTCACACAATGGGCATCGTTGCCCCAAAAGTCATCGCCCAGGCTGTAGACTTTTAGAAATGTATCGTCGGTCTCTTGCTCCAGATAGTCGGCCAAACGCATCAGAGCATCGTTGTCGATTGCGTGCGAGGCGACTACTTCGCCGTCAACAAACATCACCTGGCCGTTACAGAACGCACCGGTCGAATAACACCCGGAACGGTTTTTGAACATCCAGCCCATCGCGGACGGCTGACGACCCGAAACCGGCCCAAAGTGCAAACCCGCCGCCTGCATGGCATGAATACCCTCAATGGCGTAGTCGCTGGCGCCGTCATGCCCGGCTGGAATCAGTGTATCGTCCATATCGGTCAGCACAAGTTTGATCATAGAGTCCCCTCGGTCATTCTTAATCCCATCTATTGTACCGACCTGCCAAAAAGGGACAGGTTTATTTTGGCAGGTTTCATCTGGGAAAACGCAAAGTCCCAGTTGTTACCTGCCAAAATAAACCTGTCCCTTTTTGGCAGGTGCGCTAGTATAGGGAACAACAGATTCGATGCGGGAGTGCCGGCGGTGCAAACCACAAGGCTGAGAGGGCATGGGGCCCAATCCTTTGAACCTGTCAGTTAATGCTGGCGTAGGGAGCATGCTGCCTTTACAGGGGCGCTGTCTATGCACAGCGCCCCTTTTCTATGCCAAGGAGGCATGTGCAGTGATTGATTCGGAACAGCTTAAGCAACATATGGTCAAGGCCGTGGAGGAGATTCGCACCACCAATCCGATGGCCGGCTCCATCACCAACACGGTGACGATCGACTTTGTCGCCAACGCGCAGCTCGCTGTGGGTGGATCGGCCGCCATGGTCTATCTTCCCGACGAGGGCGAGGCGCTCGTTGCCGGCGGCGGCGCCATCTATCTCAATATGGGCACGCTCTTCCCCATCTACGAGCAGACGATTCCCCGCGCGGCCAAGGCGGCACACGACGCCGGCAAGCCTGGGTGCTCGATCCGGTGGGCCTGGGCATCGGCAGTCTGCGCACCCAGTTGGTAAACGAGCTTA
>ENA-OQHA01000563-OQHA01000563.1-human-gut-metagenome-genome-assembly--contig:-NODE-563-length-18061-cov-3.892439_pt1 | contig 18061 bp, 26 predicted proteins | sample MGYA00242558_ERZ504707 | MGnify/ENA primary metagenome ERZ504707 (study PRJEB26092, sample SAMD00036197) | human gut metagenome | host: Homo sapiens | study: EMG produced TPA metagenomics assembly of...
GCCGAGGCCACCGGCCTGCCGCCCGGTGTGAGCCGCGCCTGCGGGAGCAGTGCTTTGGCAAATACGAGGGCACGCCCCGCAACGGCGGCGAGTTCCGCGTTTCCAAGACCCACTTTGCTGACCGCTACGACGGCGGCGAGAGCATGATGCAGCTGGCCCAGCGCATCTATAACCTGCTGGACGAGCTGAAGGCCGACACCGGCAAGACCTATCTGCTGGTGGCCCACAACGGCATCGCCCGGGTGGTGCAGTCCTATTTCTACGATATGACCAACGAGGAATACGCAGCTGCGGGCATCAGAAACTGCGAACTGGTGGAATACCATTTTGAATGATGTTCGCAAAACGATTTAAAATGCCTCCGCTTCGCTCTGGGCATCTTTAGCGGAACGATTATTTTTATAGAAAGAAAGCCGAAAATCTGCGGATTTTCCGGCTTTCGCTTTTCACGGGAGAGGACTGGGCGGCAAAGTTACTGGCTCGAGTACAAAGCTTACAAGCGCGCCTGCTCCTGCGGGGAGCTGCCGCAGCAGCGGCTGAGGGGCCTTGAAATCGGCGGAACACAAAAATCCTTTAGCGGAGCGGCTTGGATTTTTTGTATGGAGCCCATCTTCTTTGGGGTTACTAGGGGCGTGTAGCCCCTAGTTTGCAACGGCGACGACCGCGGCCAGTGGCCGAAACAGGGAGGAGCTGTTGGGGCAGCGGCCTGCAGAATGCGAGTGCCGTCCAAGGCACAAAGCAGACGCAGGGAGCCGCAACCCGCCGCCTCCCGCGCCTCGAAAGTAGCGGGTGCTTTTCTGGTTCTCTTTTGGCACGCAAAAGAGAACTTATCCGGTGGAGAAGAATTGCATAAAAGTCAAGAAATCTGTTCCACTCGAATACGCTCTGTATGGGAAGCATTGCTCTAAAAAAAGAACCCCAAAAAATCCATAGATTTTCTGGAGTTCAAAAATTCATATAATGTGATCTCAGCCCTGCTTTTTCCAGCGGCGCATCACGCCCATGCCCAGCGCATAGGGGCCGGTGTGCACGGCAATGGTGCAGCCGATCTGCAGCAGGCCCACTTCGCACTGTGCGCCGGGGTACTTTGCACGCAGGGCCGCGCGGGTCTGCATCCACAGGCGCTTGCCTTCCTCTTCGTCGTAGCCGTAGCCTACGGTGATGCGGTAGTCGTCCGGGGTGCCGCCGTGGGCATCCAGATAGTTCATCAGCTGTTCCAGCGCTTTTTCAAAGCTCTTCTGTCGGCCGCGTGCCACGCCGCCGGAGAAGATCTCGCCATCCTTGAACAGGATCATCGGCTTGATGCCCAGCATGTTGGCTGCACGGCCCGTCACCTTGCCAATGCGGCCGCCCTTAATGAGATAGTCCAGATTGCCTACCGTGAAGAAGATCTGTTGGTAGCTTTCTCTGCTTCCAGCCATGTCACAGTCTCGTCCAGCGTGCAGCCTGCGTCCCGCATGGCCACGGCGTTTTCCACCATGGTGGACTCGGTAACGGTAGCCGCCGCGCTGTCAATGACCTCAATGCGGGCATCGGGGAAATCTTCCAGCACCAGATCCCGGGCATTGCGGGCGCTGCCCACACAGCCGCTCATCTTGCTGGTGAACACCAGACACAGCACATCCCGGCCAGCAGCAGCATGGGCACGGAATGCCTGCTCAAAGTCCTCAATGGAAGCAAGGCTGGTTTTGGGGTAGGCCGAAGGGTTGTCCACCATGAACTGGTAGAAGTCCCGCACGGCGATCTCCTTGCCTTCTTTGCGGTAGTGCTCGCCGTCCAGCGAGACATAGAAGGGCACGACCTCGATTTGGAGCTGTTTGGCAGTGTCCAGCGTCAGGTCGCATGCGCTGTCGGTAATGATATCAAACATCTGTGACGCTTCCTTTTCTGAATCATTCAGGAGCTTTGCAGGGGATCATACGTGGTGGATATAAGCCTCACGCTCGGCACCCACAGAGATGTAGGTGATCTTGCAGCCGACAGCCTTTTCCAGATATTCCACGTAATCGCGTGCTTCCTTGGGCAGGTCTTCCCACTTGCGGGCTGCGGTGATATCACAGTGCCAGCCGGGCAGGTACTCCACCACGGGCTGTGCGGTGTCCAGAGCTTCGCCCATGGGGAAGCGGGTGGTGGTGCTGCCATCGGTCAGCTTGTAGGCAGTGACCATGGGGATCTTTTCCATGTAGTCCAGCACGTCCAGCAGGGTCAGAGCAACTTCATCGCAGCCTGGCAGAACACGCCGTAGCGGCTTGCCACCAGATCGATGGGGCCAACGCGGCGGGGACGGCCGGTGGCTGCACCGTACTCGTGGCCAGCCTCACGCAGGTCGTGCTTTTCCTCTTCGGTCATAGCCAGCTCGGCAGTGAAGGGGCCGTCACCCACGCAGGAGGAGTAAGCCTTCATCACGCCGATGGAGTTGTGCAGCTTGTGGCCCGGGATGCCTGCGCCGATGGGAGCGTAAGCACCGATGACGTTGGAAGAGGTGGTATAGGGGTAAATGCCGAAATCGATGTCGCGCAGAGCGCCCAGCTGAGCCTCGAACAGGACCTTCTTGCCTGCAGCGTCTGCATCGGCCAGATACTGGCCCACATCGCAGATGTAATCCTTGAAGATGGCGGCATACTTTTCGAGCCATGCCCACATCTCATCCACGCTGATGGGAGCTGCGTTGTAGCTGCCCTCCATGACCAGATTCTTGGAATCCACCATGGTGACGAGGCGCTTCTTCACAGCGTCGTCCAGATGCAGCAGGTCGCCCATGCGCAGGGTCTTCTTCATGTACTTGTCGCCGTAAGCGTAGGCAATGCCGCGCTTGGTGGAGCCGAACTGTGCGCCGGTCTTGGACAGACGTGCTTCTTCCAGACCGTCCTGCTCCACATGGTAGGGCATGGTGATGGTTGCACGGTCGGAGATCTTCAGGTTTGCCGGGCTGATCTCAACGCCCTGCTCCCGCAGCTTGTTGATCTCGCCGTCCAGATGATGCGGTCGATGACCATGCCGTTGCCCATAACGCAGACCACGTTCGGACGCAGGATGCCGGAGGGCAGCAGATTCAGCACGAACTTGCCGCGCTCGTTCTTGACCGTGTGACCGGCGTTGTTGCCGCCTGATAACGTGCAACGATGTCATACTCCTGGCTGATGAGGTCGACCATGCGGCCCTTGCTTCATCGCCCCAGTTGATACCCGTAATTGCAGTAAGCATAATAAATGACCTCTTTATCATTTTTTCAAAAGACAGCCTTTTCCGTGCACCTTGCCCGGGATACGCCACCTTGGGAAAACACATCAGCAGGCATACACAAAACACATACCAATGCAAGTATAGTATAGCACAGATCGCCGTGCAAAAAAAGAGGAAAACACAGCTTTTGGCTGCGTTTTCCTCCAAAAGTGTGCGCAAAATTGTGCGTTCAGCTGCGGGGCTTCTCAAGGTCGGCACGGAGGGTCACCTTGTGGATGGTGCCGTCCGGCTCCTGAATGGAGGTGTTGGCCAGCTGCGCGCGCAGGCTAGCCTTCATGTCGTCGATGTATTCGCGGCGCAGGGCCTGCTGCTCTGCCTTTTCGGCCTCGGTCAAGCCGGTGGTCTTGCTCTTTTTTGCCAGCTCGTTGATGCGGGCGATCTTTTCCTGTGTCATGGTGCCTCCTGTATTTTCAAGCGGAATATGTTATAATAAGAAAGCAAACCCTCTCAGTCATTGCTGTGCAATGCCAGCTCCCCCGAAAGGGCGAGCTTTTTAAGGAATTTTCTCAATCAGTATAGCAAAGGATGATAAAAATGGCAACTCAATTGAATTTTGCACAGCAGATGGATGCCGTGCTCAAAACGCTGGACGGCACCCGGCCGCGCCTTTTGCTCCACGCCTGCTGCGGTCCCTGCTCCAGCGCAGTGCTGGAACAGCTGTGCCAGTATTTTGAGATCACAGTGCTTTACTATAACCCCAACACATGGCCTGCAGAGGAATACCACCGCCGCGGCGAAGAGCTGAAGAAGTTCGTGGCAGCAGCCCATCCTCTGGGCGTGACCGTGGTGGAGGACCACTACGACCCGCAGGAGTTCTACTCTGCTGTCGCCGGCCTTGAAAACGAGCCGGAGCGGGGCAGCCGGTGTACAGTCTGCTACCGGCTGCGGATGCGCCGGGCGGCGCAATACGCCAGTGAGAACGGCTTCGACTGGTTCACCACCACACTGTCCATCAGCCCGCATAAAGATGCCAAGCGCATCAATGCCATCGGGCAGGAGCTGGAAGCCGAGTTCGGCGTAAAGCATCTGCTTCGGACTTCAAAAAGCACAACGGCTATCTGCGCAGCCTGCAGCTTTCGGAGGAATACGGCCTGTACCGGCAGGATTACTGCGGATGCGAGTTCAGCGCGAAGGCAAGAGGCATTGAGAAATAACCCTCTCAGTCATTGCTGTGCAATGCCAGCTCCCCCGAAAGGGCGAGCTTTTTCTACTTCCCAACGGTTATTTTCTTTACTGAAAAGAGAATACCAAACGGTTTTAGCGCATAAAGCTCCCCCTTTCGGGGGAGCTGGCGCGATAGCGCCTGAGAGGGTTTATTCCTCCGGCAATCTAGCCACCAGCAGGGTGAAAATAATCAGGCCCACGCAGGGCACGATGTTGGAAGCCATACCGGCGGCAAGGCCAGCCTTTTCGGCCACGATGCCAATAATCCACGGCATGAGGATGGCACCGCTGGATGCCACCGGCAGCATGATGCCCATGCTGGTCACGCTGGTCATGCGGCCCGCGCTGGCCACAGCGGTGGGGTTCAGGCCCGCCATGGAGAACGCAAACGCAAACAGCAGCACGATGGCCATGACCTGCGTGTGGGCCATGACCAGCAGCACATAAAAGATCGTACACAGCACGCTCATGCCCACCATGGCCTTGCGCGGGCTCTTGAACGGGAACACGAATGCGATCAGCAGACGGGCCACCAGCGTGGCACCCCACATGACCGTGACAGTGTAAGCCGCCAGTGTGCCCGCAATGATGCCGCTGCCCTTGAAGTAAGTGACCATCCAGCCGTTGACGCTCTGCTCTGCAGCGTTCTGGAAGAACAAAAGGCCGGTCAGCATCCAGAACCGTGCCGAACGCAGAAAGCTCCAGTCAATGGCCTGCTTTTCCTTGGCATTCTTGGCCTTGCCTCCACCCAGCGGGGTAAAGGCATATACCAGCCACAGCACAAGTCCCAGTGCCGCCAGCAGGAACACCGCCAGCTCAGTGCTCACCTTCGCCGCTGCCGCAATGAGGAAGGGGCACAGCAGCGCACCGCAGGCGTAGCAGCTGTGCATCAGGTTCATGCCGCGGGTGCGGTCGGCAGAGTGATCACTGACCAGAATGGTGCAGGTGTTGATAACACTGCCCTTGGCAATGCCCACCACAAAGAAAGCCACTGCCAGCAGGATCTCTACACCGGTCAGGCCCATGATGCCGTAGCCCACCGCATAGCCGATGGTGAGCAGCAGCACACTGGGCTTCATGCCCAGTACACTGGGCAGCATACCGATGAGCAGGCCTGCCAGCAGATTGCCCACACTCATAAGTGAGAGCAGGGTGCCGGTCATGCCGTAGGCAAAGCCGTAGCGCTCCTGCAGCAGGCTGACCACCACGCCCGCACTGATGGCACAGATGCCACTGAAGAAGAAAGTAAGAAAGCCTGTATTCCGCAGGCGTGCAGACTGTTGTTCCATAATCGTCCTCTTTCTGTGAAAATATCCTCCTTTTATTTAACCATAATTCCGCATCATTGCAACCGGATTTTCTTACAAAAAGTTGCAAAAAGCCCGCCGGGCATCGCTGCACGGCGGGCTTTGGTTTACAGTTTACTCTGCCTTGGTCTCGGGCTTTGCCTCCGCCTTGGCTTCCGGCTTTGCTGCGGGGGCAGCAGCGGGAGCGGCGGGCTTCACCACGGGCTTCGGGGGATTGGGGTCATCCTTCAGCGGGAAGAGGATGATGTGCTTGGGGCACTTCTGGGCACACATGCCGCAGCCCTTGCACTTGTCATAGTCGATGCGGGCCACGCCGTCCACCACGTGGATAGCGTCGAACTTACAGGTGCGCTCGCACATACCACAGGCAATGCAGGAGGTGGTGCAGGCCTTCATGGCCACAGGACCTTGTCCTTGTTGGAGCACATGACCACCGGCTTGCGCGGGCCGCCCACGTCGATCATGATGACCTGCTTGGGGCAGATGTTTGCGCAGGCACCGCAGCCGGTGCACTTGTCCTTGTCCACCTTGGCAACACCGTCCACAATGTGGATGGCATCGAACTTACACACCTTGGTGCAGTCGCCCAGACCAACACAGGCAAAGGAGCAGGTCTTGGGGCCGCCGTACAGGGCAGCAGCGGCTGCACAGGTCTGGATGCCCTTGTAATCATAAGCAGGCTTGCAGTGCTCGGAATTGCCCTGGCACTGGACAACCGCCTTCTTTTCCACAGCGCTGGCCGTGCCGCCCATGATCTTGGCAATGGCAGCGGCAGCTTGGGGCCGCCAGGTGCGCACTTGTCGCAGGGCACGCCGTCCATGACCACAGCCTTTGCGTAGTCCGCACAGCCTGCGTAGCCGCAGCGCCGCAGTTTGCACCGGCAAGGCAGTTGGTAACTTCTTCAATGCGGGGGTCTTCCTCCACCGCCATGAACTTGGACGCTGCGACCAGAACGATCGCGCCGACTGCGCCCACGATGGTACACAGGATAACAGCAGATACAATATTCATAATCCTGTTCCTCCCTTACAGCGTGACATTGAACAGGTTTTCGACGATGCCGCCGAAGCCCATGAAGGACAGGCTGGTGATTGCTGCTGCGATCAGGGTGATGGGCAGGCCCTTGAAGGGTGCCGGGGGATCGCAGGCTTCCACGCGCTTGCGCACGCCGCTGAACATGACCATGGCCAGCATGAAGCCGCAGCCTGCGCCGATGGCACAGACCAGAGCCTCAATGTAAGCAACACCGAAGCCCATAGCAGCCACATCTGCGCCGTAGTCGCCCACGACCAGAATGGTGACCGCCAGAACACAGCAGTTGGTGGTGATCAGGGCAGATAAACGCCCAGAGAGTTATACAGTGCAACCACGTACTTCTTGAGGAAGATCTCGATGAACTGCACCAGAACAGCAATGACCAGAATGAACACGATGGTCTGCAGGTAGCTCAGACCAGCCGGGTCCAGAATGAAGATCTGGATGGGGAAGGTAACGGCCGTTGCCATGAACATGACGAAGATGACGGCGCCGGACATACCAACCGCAGAATCCAGCTTTTGGAAACGCCCAGGAACGGGCAGATACCGTAGAACTTCACCAGCACGTAGTTGTTGACCAGGATCATGCTGAAGAAGATCGCAGCGAGTTTTACTAACATCTTATTCTGCCTCCTTCTTCAGGTTATCAAGGTCGCAGCAGCTCTTGCGCTCGATGCGGGCATCCAGCTTGCCTTCCAGCCACACACAGCCGGCCATCAACAGGCCAAAGCAGAAGAATGCGCCGGGAGCCTGCGTCATGATGGAGACCTTGGCAACGCTTTCCGGGATCACCTGGAAGCCCAGCCATGTGCCGCTGCCCAGGATCTCACGGATGGATGCCATCAGGGTAGCGGTGAGGGTGTAGCCAACGCCCATGCCCACGCCGTCCAGTGCGGAGTCCACGATGCTGTTCTTGCAGGCGAACATCTCGCACGGCCCAGAATGATACAGTTGACAACGATCAGGGCAGGAACACACCCAGAGCGTTGTACAGGCTTTCCATGTAAGCCTGCATGAACATCTGAACGATGGTCACGAAGCTTGCGATAATGACGATGTAGCAGGGCAGATGCACCTTGCCGGGGATCACCTTGCGCAGCAGGGAGATCATGATATTGGAGCACACCAGCACGAAGGTGAAGGCGGCACCCATGCCCAGAGCGCTGGAAACTGCGGTGGTAACTGCCAGAATGGAGCAGGTACCCAGAACCAGACGCAGAACGGGGTTTTCTTTGATAATGCCGTTGGTAAGGATGCTTACCTTGGACTTATTTTCTTGTGCCATTTCTTACCAACCTCCTTTACGCCAGCTCGTTGTAGCAGTTGACACAGTCATTGATGGCAGCAAACAGTGCGGTGGAGGAGATGGTTGCGCCGCTGTAGGCGTCGTAATCCTGATTCATCACAATGTTCTGGGTGCCGTCCATGCCGTCGAACTGCGCCAGGAAGTCGTCACTGCTCACGTTGGAGCCGATGCCCTTGGTCTGGGTGGAAGCGTCTACCCACATGCCGGTCTCGGCGCCATTGGCATCAAAGCCCATGATGACGGTCAGGATGCCGCCGTCAAAGCCCTTTTCCTCGGCCTTGATGGCAGTGCTGCCGTCCGGAGCTTTGACCACGCCGGTGATGCCGGCGGTGGTGTAATCGGTCACTTCTTCCAGCTCGCTGGCATCCGAAACGGAGGGCAGCACGCCGACATAAGCGGCCAGAGTGGTGCGCTTGGTGTTCTCGGCAATGACCGGGGCGGTCATACCGTTCACCAGTGCCAGCAGCAGGCTGGCAATCAGGGAGATAACGCTCAGCACAACAATGGGCTTGATGGTGCTCTCCCAGTTGGAAGACTTACTCATTTGCCAGCACCCTCCTTTGCTTTCTTTGCAGGCTTGATGTAGCCATACGGGGTCTGACGGGTCAGATCGTTGATGTAGGGAACCCACAGGTTCATGAACAGCAGTGCGAAGGACACGCCCTCGGTGTAGCTGCCCCAGTAACGGATGGCAAAGGTGACGATGCCCAGTGCCACGCCGTACACCAGCTTGCCCTTCAGGGTGAAGGGGCTGGTAACGTAGTCGGTAGCCATGAACACGGCACCGAACAGCAGGCCGCCGCTCAGCACGGCAACCAGAGCCTCGTGCACACTGTGGTAGCAATGAGGTAGAACACGAACATGCTGCGACGTAAGAAGCCGGGATGGCGATGCTGATGGTCTTGGTGGCCACAGATAAATCAGGCCCAGCACGATGGCCAGTGCGCAGGTCTCGCCCAGCACACCGCCGTGGATGCCCATGAACAGATCCAGCAGGCTCAGCTTGGACTTATCGGCCACAGCCAGCGGGGTAGCGCTGGACAGCTGGTCCACCGCTGCATCCGGGAACACCCACTTGTTCATGGAACCGGCAAAGCTGATGAACAGCACGATACGGCCCACCAGAGCGGGGTTGGCAAAGTTCATGCCGATGCCGCCGAACAGCTGCTTGACGATGACGATGGCCACCAGATCACCGATGATGAGCTGGCCGATGGGCATGCCCACGGGCACGTTCATGGCCAGAATGATGCCGGTGACGACGGCGGACAGGTCGCTGATGGGGTTGGGCTTCTTGAGCAGCTTGCAGTACAGCCACTCAAAGGCCACGCAGGCCACCACGGACACGGCTGTTACCAGCAGTGCACGCATACCAAAAATGATGGCAGAGGCCACCACGCAGGGGCACAGGGCGACGATCACGTTGGCCATCAGGCTCTGGGTGGTCTCTTCGCTGCGCACATGCGGGGAAGCCGAAACAATAAGCTTCGTATCCATTACTTATTGCCTCCTTTTTTGATTTCACCAAGGTAGAACGCCTTTGCCAGACTCATCATCTGGGTAACAGGGCGCTTTGCCGGGCAGACGAACGAGCAGCTGCCGCAGTTGAAGCAGTAGTCTGCATGCAGCTTGCCCAGCTCCTGCACATCGCGTGCAGCGTATGCCTGATTGACCTCCACAGGCTCCAGACCCATGGGGCAGTACTCCACGCAGCGGCCGCAGCGGATGCAGGGATTCACCGGTGCAGGCTCTGCAGCGGCCTTGCTCAGGAAGATCAGGCCGGAGGTGGTCTTGGTGGTGGGGTAGCTCAGGTTCTCCACAGCGGGGCCCATCATGGCACCGCCGGCAACCACTTTGCCCAGCTCGCCCTTGACACCCGCAAAATCAATGATGTCCTGATAGGCAGTGCCCACGGGGACAACGATGTTCTGGGGCTTTGCGCAGGCATCGCCGTCCACGGTGATGGTGCGCTCGACCACCGGCATACCGGTAGCCAGATACTTGCCAAGGGTGGAGACGCTGGTCACGTTCATGACGATGGCGCCGGCATCTGCGGGCAGACCGCCGTGGGGCACTTCGCGGCCCAGACACTTTTCAATGAGGATCAGCTCTGCGCCGGTGCCGTAGACACTGGCAGGGGCTTGACCTCGATGGTGCTGTCGCCATTGGTCTTTTTGCACAGCAGGTCGATGCACTCGGGCTTGTTGTTCTCAATGCCGATGACGCACTTCGGGATGCCGGTGTACTGCAACACGGCCTTGATGCCGCGGATGATATCATCGCTGCAGTTCAGCATCTCCTGCGTATCGCTGGTCAGCCACACTTCACACTCGGAAGCGTTGATCAGCAGGGTATCCACCTGCTGCTTGGGCTGCAGCTTTACGTCGGTCGGGAAGCCTGCGCCGCCCAGACCGACCAAACCGCACTCACGCACAGCCTTGAGGAAGCTGGCCTTATCGGTCACTTCCGGTGCCTTGACAGCCGGGTCCACGGTCTGTTTGCCATCGGTCTTGATGACGACAGAGTCGCACATGCGGCCATTGGACAGACGGAAGGGCTCCACCGCGGCAACCGTGCCGGAAACGCTGGAGTGGATGTTTGCAGAGACGAAGCCGCCAGCCTCGCCGATCTTTGTACCAACGAACACCTCGTCGCCCTTTTTGACCAGAGCTTTGGCGGGAGCGCCGATATGCTGGCTCATGAGGATGCGTACCTGCGCGGGCAGAGGCATCGGGATCGGTTTGCTTGCAGCAGTTGCCTTGTCATGCGGCGTATGCGCGCCAAGCGCCGCACGTTTCAGCTTGTTCAACATGGAATTCAAATCCCCCATTCTGCTTGAATTGCCGCCCCCACGCCCATGCAGGCGCACTGGTACAGGGACAGCAGCTGCTTAACATGTTTATTGTATCATTTTGGCGTGGGAAGTCAACGACAATGGCACAAAAATGATGTGTTTTCCTGAACTTTCTTTTTATTTTTTCGTGGTTATATACAACTAACCACCGTATTTTTCTTCCTGTATCCGGTGTTTGCCTTTGCAGACGAAATATGGTATACTATTATTAACATTCACTTGCGGAACGTCCCCCGCTCCGCGCAAGACTTTTCCAAGGAGGCTTCAAACCATGAAAGTTCTCAAAGTGCTGCTCGCATTGCTCACCACGCTGGCCGTTGCCCTGACCGCCGCCCTGCTGCTTGTTCAGGATAAAAACGCGCCCCGCTATATCCAGATCTACGAAAACGAGCAGTAACACCCGTCTTGCACAAAAAGCATCCCCCAGCCTGAACGGCAGCGCCGCCCGGCTGGGGGATTCGTGTTTGCGGGGCAAAGGGCAGCAAAAAGCCCCGGCACACGGAGGGGTTCTCCGTGTGCCGGGGTGCTGCGCCGAAGCGCTTTTTTCTTAAAAGGTGTTATGCTGCGTGGTTGGCATAAAGGATCACAACGTATTCCTTGCCGCCGATTTTGCCCATTGCCACGCCAATGTCAACATTGTCGCCCAGCGTGATCGTTCCGATCTTCACGGCTCTGTTGGATCCATCGTCCGTCCACGGGTTGATGGCATCCTGCATCCACTGCAGCTGAATGTACTCCATAAGCGCTCCGCTGCTCTTGAACTGAACATTCGGAGCTGCATTGAGGATATACCCGTTTGCGTTGGTGTCGATGCCGACAGCTTCCACGACCTCGTCGGCTGTCAGAATCGTTTTTGCAGCATCGCCCTTGTGCGCGTCCTGCCCGGCAGCCTTGTCTGCTTCCTGCACCAGCTTTGCCGCCAATGCGTCCAGCTCCTTGCTGTGGTTTGCAGTTCCGCCGGCCATGGTCATCTGATCCATTGCCAGCTTCAGCAGTTCATCCTTCATCAAAACACTGCCGCTTCCGCCGCAGCCCACCATCGCCAGTGCCAGAACCGCCGCCAATGCAGCGGCTGCCAGTTTCTTGAACAACTTCATGGTTTTGTTCCTCCTTTATGCTCCTATCAGCCTACGAGTATCCTGCTCTTAGATCCTCGGCTGTCAGTTCATCAGCATGACAAAATACTCTTTGCCATTGATCTTACCCATGGCAAGGCCGTAGCTGTTCGCATCCCGACGACCGTTGCCGATTTGCTCACTTTCACTATCTACCAACTCTAGTGCAAGCAGCATTGCCTTCTCTTTATTTGCGGTGCTGCTGAGCAGCTTATAGTTTTCAACGGCCGATACACGGTAAGTTTCCGTTGCAGCATCGATCCCCGCAGCCTTTACGACCTCTTCACCGGTGAGCAGCTCCAGAACCGGTTTGTCCTTATTTTCAGGCTTTGCAGCAGCCTTGTCTGCCTCTGCCATCAGCTTTGCCGCCAGCGCATCCAGCTCTTTTTTGTTTGTGAGCTCCTCGTTTTCCATTGCATAAAAGTCCGCGATCACGTTTTTCACCTGATCCAAAAGGCTGTTGCGTCCGCCGCAGCCCACCATCATCAGTGCCAGAGCCGCCACCAGTACGGCAGCTGCCAGTTTTTTGAAGAGTTTCATTTTTTGTTCCTCCTTTGTCAGAAAGGTATCTCACAGCCCAGACCGAACCTCTCCGGCCTGTTTTCTCCATTTTACCATCCCCCTATAGGTCTCGTCAATTCGCAGAAAAACAAAAAACAAGTCCGCTTTTTGGCACAGGTGCGCATGGTTTTTTGAGCCGTTGCCGTGTTTTGCTGCCTTAATGGTGCTGTGCGGTGCGGCGCCCGCGAAAAGACCCTGCGACGAGTAAAACCCCGCCGGTATTTCTCCGGCGGGGTCGCATAAAATATTGCTCTCAGTAATCCTTCTCGCAGCCAAGCAGGTACTTCATGTGCTCAAAGGTGCGCTCCTGCCCGAGGTCGCGCACCATTTTCAGCAGCTCTTCCAGCAGGGCGCGGGTCTCCGGGTGGAGCAGGTAGTGGGTCTTGCTGCGCTCGTAGTATTCCCACGGGGAAGCGTCCTTGTACTTGTCGCCCAGATAGATCTGGCTTGCGGCCACGCGGTCGCACACCATCTCGCACACATAGCGCAGGGGCATCTTCATGCCGGCAAGGCCCACCTTCCGGGTGCTGTAGTCGATCCAGTATTCCAGATGGTGCTTGTTGCGGCCCTTGTGGTGCAGCCACGCGGAGGAATAGCCCCGCGCCAGACGTTCCGCTTCGTTGGGGCTGTGGTCACCCTGATAATAGATGCAGCCCGGAATGAACTCGGTAGGGCTGTACTTGCTCAGGTCGTGGGCAAGGCCCTGCTCATAGAGCCCGCAGGCAAAGCAGTATTTCATCACCAGCAGCTTGTGCCGGGTGATGGTCTCAAAATGGCCCTTGATGTTCATTTGGTGTTCCTCCTAATAACCCTCTCAGCCATCGCTGCGCGATGCCAGCTCCCCCGAAGGGGGAGCTTTTTCCCTGCGAATCGGCAAGTTTTTCCTGCAAACAGAAGGTTTTCTTTTCCTCCACAGCGCATAAAGCTCCCCCTTTCGGGGGAGCTGGCGCACGTCAGTGCGCCTGAGAGGGCGAGGCATCTCCCCTCCACTGCACCGTGATACGTCCCTCTTTCAGCCCGCGCAGATCATTGCTTTCGGAAAAATCCTCCCGGTCCATGGTCAGGTTGGGGTTATAGTAGGGGTCGTGCAGGATGTTCGCCTTGCCGTGCACGGCATACAGCCGCTGCTGCTCGGCAGCAAAGCGCCGGGCCTTCACCGGGTCTTTTTCGTCGCCGCCGCGGCTCTTGCTCTCGTAATGGGTCAGCTGAGCATAGGTGTCCACGCAATGCGGTATCCTGCATCCCGCACCCGCAGGCAGAAATCCACATCGTTGAAGGCCACCGCAAAGGCTTCGTCCAGACCGCCCACTTCGTCCCACACGCTGGTCTTTACCAGCAGGCAGGCACCGGTGACGGCGGAAAGTCCTGCACCGTTGCAGCGCGGAACATGTAGCCGCTGCGCCCGCCTTGCGGTATTTGTGGCTGTGGCCCGCGTAGCCGCCAAGGCCGGTCACAACGCCTGCATGCTGCAACGTCTCGTCCGGGTAAAAAAGCTCTGCGCCGCAGATGGCCGCGCCGCCGGGGTGAGCACACTGCCGCAAAAGCTCCGTGAGCCAATCCGCATTGCGCACCTCCACGTCGTTGTTCAGCAGCAGCAGGTAATCCCCGCTGGCGTACTGTCGGCCAAAGTTGTTGATGCCGGAGAAGTTGAAGCCTTCTGCGGGTAGTTGACCACCTGCAGGCCGTCGTAGCGCTGCCGGGCTTCCTTATAATAGGTAAAGGTCGCCGGGTCGGTGGAGTTGTTCTCGATGACGATGACCTCAAAGTTCTCCCAGCTGGTTTTGGTCCAGATGCTGTGCAGGCACTTTTCCAGATCGTCGGTGTGGTCCTTGTTCGGGATGAGGATGCTTACCTTCGGGTCGCCCACGATGTCCCACTTCACCCGGTAGGTACTGGGGAACAGGCCATCCTCACGGTGCCGGTGCGTCCGGTGCGGGCCAGATGGTCGGCCAGCGCCTTTTTGGCTGCTGCCGCCACATAGGCTTGGCATCGGTGCCGCCGGAGGTGGAGCCTGCGTGCACCCGCCAGTAGTACAGCACCTGCGTACATGGGCCGCACCGCCGGTCTTTTCCACAAGGCGCAGAAACAAATCGTGATCCTGACTGCCGTCGCACTCCGGCCGCTCCCCGCCGATCTCATCCCACAGCGCCTTTTGGAACACCGCCAAGTGGCAGATGTAATTGCAGCACAGCAGGTAGTCCGGGGCGTAATCTGGCTTGAAGTGGGCCACCATGGGCCGCTGGATGCTCTTGGAAAAGAGTGCTTCATCGCTGTAGAGGAAGCCGTCCGGCTCGCCCTGCGCCCGCAGCTGCAGAATGGCTTTGCCCATGGTGTACATGGCGTGGGGCGCAAGGATATCATCGTGGTCGGCAAGGGCCAGATATTCCCCTGCGGCAAGCTCTGCCGCAGCATTGGTGTTGGCCGCAATGCCTTTGTTTTCGATCTTTTTGTATACGATGCGTTGATTCTTTGTCTGATATTCCTCCACGATGCGCTTCACATCGGCATGTTCTGCATCGGAAGCATCCGCAAGGCAGAGCTGACCGTTGGGGGCCGTCTGGTTCACAAAGGAATCCAGAAATTCCCGCAGGTATTTTTCCGGTGTATTATACAGCGGAGTCAGGATGCTGATGGTGGGCAGGCCGCAGTCTGCCGCCGTTTTGCCGGCCATTTCGGCCCGCTGGGCTTCCAGCACCTTTTTGGCGGGCAGATAGCGGGCACGCTTGCCAAAGCAGCGGCGCTTGACAAAGCCCGCGCCCCGTTTGAGCATGGTGGGCAGGCCCTCGTCCTTCGTCAGCTGCACCGCATAGCCTGCCAGTTCTCTGGCGCGTTTCAGTCGTACATTCATATCAGGCCTCGCCGCGCTGCGTTGCCTTGTAGGCCGCGCAAACCGTTGCCGTATCGCCGTTCATTTTCAGGTGGCCGTGGCTCAGCCATGCCACCTTGCTGCACATGCGCTCGATCTGCTCAATGGAGTGAGACACCAGAATGACCGTGGTGCCGCCCGCCATCAGCTCCTGCATCCGCTTTTCGCACTTCTGCTGGAACAGGAAATCGCCCACCGAAAGCACCTCGTCCGCAATGAGGATATCGGGCTTGGTGATGGTGGCAATGGCAAAGCCGATGCGGGCCACCATGCCGGAGGAGTAGTTCTTGAGCGGCACATCCAGAAAGTTCTGCAGCTCGCTGAACTCCACGATCTCATCAAACTTTTCGTCCAGATACTTGGGCGAGAAGCCCAGCACCGTGCCGTTCAGGTAGATGTTCTCGCGGGCAGTCAGGTCCATATCAAAGCCCGCGCCCAGCTCGATGAGCGGGGCGATGGAGCCGCGGACCGTCACCTTGCCCTTGCTGGGCTTGTACACGCCCGCAATGGTCTTGAGCAGGGTGGACTTGCCCGAGCCGTTCAGGCCCACAAGGCCATAGAAATCGCCGGGCATGATGTCCAGACTCACGTCCTTGAGGGCGTAAAATTCATCGTACTGCAGGCGGCCCTGCACCATGGCAAGGAAGTATTCCTTCAGGCTCTCATGCTTTTCCTTGGAGAGGTTGAAGCACATGGAAACATTGTCCACTTTGATGATCGGTTCCATTGTTCTTCCTCCTTAAATATGCAGCACAAAGCGGTCCTGCGTTTTGCGGAATACCCACACGCCCACCAGCATGGAGAGCACGGCGCAGCAGCCGCACACCGCGAACATGTTGAAATCCAGCGGGATGCCCCACATCACGGTACGGCGGAAGCCTGTGATGTACCAGTACATGGGATTCAGCTTGATGATCTGCTGCATGTTGAACCCGCCGATGGAAAAGGTCATCTGGGTGGGGTCGTAGAAGATGGCGGAAAAATACAGCAATGCGGTGATGAACACGCTCCAGATGTGCATGATATCCCGGAAGAACACGGTAGCCGCTGCCAGAAGCAGGCCCACGCCCAGACTGAAGAAGAACAGCGTCACCAGCGGGTAGACCGCCTCGATGAGGGTCAGGTGGAAGGGTGCACCGGTAAAGATCATGACCAGCAGCAGCGCCACAAAGCTGAACACGCAGTTCACCATGGCAAAGCAGCACTTTTCCAGCGGGAAGATATACTTGGGGATATACACCTTTTTGAGCAGGGGCGCAGCGCCCAGCACACTGCTCATGCCGGTGGAGGTGGCCTCGTTGAAGAAGTTGAACAGCAGCTGGCCGCACATCAGGAACACGGCAAAGTTGTCGATGCCGCTGCCGCGCATGTCCATCAGACTGCTGAACACGGCCCAGTACACAAGGCACATGAGCAGCGGGTTCAGAACGCTCCACACCACGCCCAGCACGCTGCGGCGGTATTTGAGCTTGAAGTCACGGCTGACGAGGTTCCACAGCAGATAGCGGTAGCACCAGAAGCCGTTCCACATTGCTTTGAATTTTGCCACAGGCGATCACCACTTTTCAAAATATTCAAACTTCTGTGCAGCAAAGGGCTCGTGCAGCTTGTCCTTTGCGCTGGTCTTGTGCTCGCAGCCGCAGTCCGGCCACTGCACGTTCACGGTGGGGTCATCGTAAGGGATGCCGCCCTCGCTGGTGGGGTCGTACACATCGGTGCACTTGTAGCAGAACTCTGCCACATCGCTCAGCACCAGAAAACCGTGTGCAAAGCCTCCGGGATGTAGAACATCTTCTTGTTCTCCTCGGAAAGGGTCACGCCCACCCACTTGCCGAAGGTGGCGCTGTGGGGGCGGCAGTCCACGGCCACATCGAACACCTCGCCCTTGGTCACGCGCACCAGCTTGCCCTGCGTGTGCTCCTTCTGGAAGTGCAGGCCGCGCAGCACGCCGCGGGTGGAGCGGCTCTGGTTGTCCTGCACGAATTCCTTATCGATGCCGGCTTCGGCAAACTGATCCTTCTGATAGGTCTCCATAAAATAACCGCGGTCGTCGCCGAACACCTGCGGCTCAATGACCACAACACCGGGGATCTCGGTCTGAGTAAACGTAAACTTGCCCATATTTTGTACCTCTCTTTTGTGAAGCATGTTTGTTTTATCTGGAAAAGTCTGTTCGACACAGGCTTTTGCGCTTATTTGCTGCGGCGGGTCTGTCCCTGTTCCGTGCGCGTTCTGCGGCGTTTCTTCCGCCAAGTGATGAACCGCACCACCAGAAAAGTCACCAGCGCTGCCGCTGCGGTGGACCCCAGCGAGATGCCCAGCAGCCAGAATGCATGGCTTTGGGGCTTTACCGCCTTGGCCGCTTCCAGCTCCTGACCGGTGCTGTTCTCCAGCAGTTCAGGCAGGCCGGAAATTTCTGCATCCACACGCACGCTGGTGCTCTCCTGCTTTTCGCCGCCGTGGACGGTGTACACAGCGTACACCTCCGGGTCGGAGCCAAGGACATAGCTTTCCGGCAGTTCCAGCGTCACCTCCACATCGTCGGCAGTCAGGCCGTTGGCCAGCAGCAGCCGCACGCCGGGGTCGGAGACGGTCACGGTGCCAAGTC
>ENA-OQHA01000564-OQHA01000564.1-human-gut-metagenome-genome-assembly--contig:-NODE-564-length-18059-cov-2.752231_pt1 | contig 18059 bp, 22 predicted proteins | sample MGYA00242558_ERZ504707 | MGnify/ENA primary metagenome ERZ504707 (study PRJEB26092, sample SAMD00036197) | human gut metagenome | host: Homo sapiens | study: EMG produced TPA metagenomics assembly of...
AACGCCAGCTCCCACAAATAGCACAAGCCGGCCATTATGAAGAGCATCTTGAATACGTTTAATATTCGCTAATTGAATCGGATTAACAGACTGCATATAATAATTTTATTATGTTTATAACAATGTTATATATATCCCAATTGTATTTGGGGCTTCAATAATATATTGATTACTCTCTTAATTCTATTTTTAATAGTTTCTACAAAAATCTAAAGCATTAACACGATTAAATATTTACGTTAACATGATATCAGTAATTTCATCGTATATGCATCAGTTAAAGAATATATATTTAGAAATCACTTATTTGATTTCTGTAGCAATAGAGAATATTACAAAACCGTATTTCATTTTTTTATCTTTATTGCTGCTATAATAAGTTGGTTAAAATCTACATTCAAAAGTTCTGCAATTATAATCAGCGTATCAAGTGATGGTAGTATCTTATTGGAACATCAACAAAAAGCAGTGGCTTCATTTTTACCAACTTGTTCAATCAACATTTTCCTGTTTTACCATTCTCAGCTAAATCACTTTAATCTATTGTTTTTTTAGATTTCATATGTCTTAATTAGTATATTAATTAAAACAACTTGACTTTTAGTGCAAATTTAACAATAATGCTTGAAATTACAGCTTATTTTTTATATAATGAGATTAGAACATACATTAAAGACAATATTAGTATTTTCTTATAAATTTGTAGTTCAATCATAATAATTTATATCATGGAAATTATACAACTATTGAAAAATATAGATTTTGAGAATGCCACACCTAATGACATTCGTAATATTTTATGTTCTAGAACTTTACCTACTATCCTATCAGAAGTTATAAAAGGCACGTATATTGTAAGAGCACGTAAGGGAGATGGATATACGAAACGTAGTCAGATGACATATTGTCCAATAAGATTCTGTACTTCTATCCAAAGAGCGACATTAGCTGGACAGACTATGTTTTACGGAGTTATTTCAGATGATCAAGCACATCTTGAAAATGCACGTGCTATATCTATTGGCGAATGCTCCAAACTAACACGTGAAGGTAAAGAATCTATTGGAAGAGAAAAATTTACCCTTTCTTATTGGGAAGTTATTAAACCTTTAAGAGTTATTTCCTTTGTAGCTGATTCAACATTCCCTGAAGTACAAAACAATAAACTGCTCAATGATTTAAGAGATGTATTTAGAAAGTTGCTTTTTACAGACCAAGAAAAAGATCTTATTCGTTTTATAAGTAATGAGTTTTCAAAATTGTAACAGATAACAAAGAATATCTTATTTCTGCTACAATCTCTTCAGATATAATTAATAACACAGAAATTGATGGAATAATTTTCCCCTCTGTTCAACTAGGAGGTCAAGCAGGACTAAATATAGCATTATCAACTAAAGCTGTAAATTCAAAATTACGTTTCATACGTACAATAGGTCATACATTATATAAAAATAGAGATAAGTCTTTGCTTCGTATGGAAAAAGTTACTGAGAACAAATGTAAGACCAAAGACTTAAATCAATTCAACAACCAAATAATATTAAATGAGTTAAATATTAAAAGTATTAAAGAATTACCACTCATTATATAGTTCATCAAGAAAATCATTTATAAAGAAGTAATAGAGCAATACTAGTCTCTGTATCGATTTTATTATTGTATCATACTAATTGGGGGCATTAAATTCAGTTATTATTCAACAACCTGCTCAATTCTGGATTAGCCTTTATCCGTTCAGTCTCAGACTCAACTAAAGCAATAATCTCCTGCTTAACTCTTCGATAATTACTATCAATAGTCTCACGAAGAATATCGTTCCCGTCACTGTCGGTAAACTCGGCAATGACGGGAATCTTCTTATATGCCTTCATTTCAGCAGAAACTTTGGCAGAATCTACCACAATTTCAGCATGGAAGATTTTCTGTTCAATTCGTTCATCAAAGTTATCACTGACTGCACCCACAAACATACCCTGGGTAAGATTAGAAATCTTACTTGCCGGAATAAGTGAATCCATTTGTGTAGATATTGAGGTGGATTTATCATTGCGGTTGATAGTCATCGATTGACGTTTCTGCAATACCTTACCAAAACGTTCAGAAAGATTCTTGGCTGTTTCACCGACAACCTGACCACTGAAGATATTACCAACAGTATTCTGAATAACCTTGCTTTCCTTGTCACCATAGTCACGAGTAAGCTGACTGAAATCCTGAAAGCCCAAGCATACAGCAACCTTGTTGCTTCGTGCGGTAGCAATAAGATTATCAAGGCCTCTGAAATAAATTGTAGGTAACTCGTCAATGATAACAGACGACTTTAATTGCTTTTTCTTGTTTATCAATTTTACTATTCTGCTGTTATATAGACCAAGTGCTGCAGAATAGATATTCTGTCGGTCAGGATTGTTTCCCACCACAAGAATCTTAGGTTCTTTCGGATTGTTTATGTCAAGTGAAAAATCATCTCCTGTCATTACCCAATAAAGTGCCGGAGAAATCATTCTTGATAATGGTATTTTAGCAGATGCTATCTGCCCCTGGAGCTGATCTTGTGCATTGGATTCCCATGCATCCATAAACGGACTGAGGTAGTTCTCCAGTTCTGGATATGATGTCAGTATCGGAAATATCTGAGCGTATGGACGGTTCAGAAATTCTATGGCATGAGGGAAAGTACAATACCTGCCGTTGTCATAAATCTTTAAATACCAGATTATAGCTGCAAGCAGAATTATTGGCGACTCAACAAAGAAGTCTCCCTGCTTCTGAATCCAGCTTCGGTTAAGGTTCAACATGATGGTATAGGCAGATTCATATGCATCAGATATGTCAGTCATGAAGTTGGGATTAATAGGGTTACACCGATGGCTTCTTCTTGGATCATCGAAGTTGATTACATAAAATGTTGGTTTTACCTCGTAACGGTCGGCATATTTAAGAAGATGATTATAAGCTATTTCAGACAAATCCGGGAACTTATAATCGTATATATACATAGCAAAAGACTTCTCAATCTGCTGTTTGATGAAGTTGTTTACCACTGCATACGACTTTCCTGAACCGGGTGTACCCAATACTATGGTTGCTCGGAAAGGATTCACGACATTAATCCAACCATTGTTCCATTTCTTCTGATAGTAGAAACGTGTAGGAAGATTTACTGAATATTCGTTTTCCATCAATCTTGTTTCCTGCATGAAACTTTCATTCTCGACATTGAAAACATCATCCATAAGATTATTTTTCAGCAGTCTGCTCATCCATGTTCCACCCATGAGCAAACATATATAACCGATAGTAAGAGAACTCATATAAAGTATTGCCCCTACTTTCGGAATAGCCAAAAGCATCCAGTTAAGAAAGAAAGTAATGAAACCGACAACAAGGAGTATTATAATGTTTCTCCATGTAATTTTCTCATCTTTCACGCCACGTGTGCCCAGACATGACAAGCCTAAGAACAAAACAGCAAAGAGTTTGGTCCATAGCAATGAAGAGAACAGTCCAGTATTCTTCTGAAAGTTCATCAGTATTCTGTCCACAACACCTATAGTAATATTCCATTCACGGAATGATTCATAGCAAAACCAATAACAGTGTATCAACACAAACAATATGGATATGGCACGCATAAAGTCAATAACTTTTGCCAATCCTCTCAAATCATCTTCCTGTGACATAACTTTATTTTTTTCGTTTTAATTTACCTGAATATAATCTTCTCATTTTGCGTTGGAACGCAAGTTCTCTGTAATCAATACCGTGCGATGTGCCATCAAGCAGTGAACATGCCATTTCTGCAATCATATGATCACCAGGTGTATCTGATTCTATATTCTGATCAACCTGCGCATCCTGAGGTAAAGCAGTAAGGAACGGATTGTCTCCATTTTCATTGAAATATTCGTTGAATACTGATGCTGCATATCCTTTTCCAAGTCGTGAGCCATTGGCTACAATACCGTTCTCATGGTCAATAAAAGTAATGCCATAGATTCTTCCGGCATTATTTTCACGAAACACCACATCTATACCTTCAGCTTCAAGTATTTCAACAAACTCCTTTCTGTCAGGATTCATCATCATAGCATTACGTACCTTGTTTCTTAAATCAGGCTGTACCTTCTTAAATTCTTTCTTTGAACGTGTTATATGAATATGGATAGCATTATATCCATACTTGCGGCCAAGCTTTGCTGCATCTATAGGAACAGAGAGTTTTCTGCCTTCTGAATTTGTGACAGAATACACCATACCATTATATTGTTTTCCGTTATGTTCCTTCTTTACTTCTTCTGCCATTATGTTATAGGCAGAAAGCACAGCATTCAATTCTCCAACAGATTGGAAACTGTATTTCTTCAATATAGCAGAAACATTTCCTGCAATCTGTTTCCTTATATCTCCCTTGTCTATATCTGCTTTTTGCAGTTGCTCCCTATCTGGAATATTCTGTTTTTTACAAGTATTCAGATTCCATTTTCTTTCAATCTCCTTACGAATTTTGTCGCTTCGTCTGACTCGTGGCTGTCATTTATCTTCCGTCCATTTGAATCCACGCGAAGAGAAACTATGTGTATATGTTCCCGTTCAATATCACTATGCTTGAAAACGATAAAAGGCTGATTGCCGTATCCCATCTTCTCCATATAATATGCAGCAATATCAAGTAATTCTTCATCGCTCAGTTTGTCGTCCGGATGCGGATTCAGAGAAGCATGAAATACGGTTTTCTTTGTCCTCATGGATGAAGGAAGTAACCTTTGCATATCCTCAAGGGCACGGTTCATATCGGTGTTGCCATTATTGTCAACACTCATGCCTGAGACGAGCAAAACTTTTGCCTCTCCAGCTTCCACTTTATGGAAGTTATAACCAAGTGCCCCTCCAAGGTTTGATGTGGAACTTATTTTTGCAACCATTTGCTTCTAATCTCTTCTGCAAGACTTATCGAAGTTTCAAGAAGCCCTTGCAACTCTGCTGTATTATCATTCAGTTTCTCCAATAATGTATGTGCCACTTTAGCAGAATGATAGCTGTTTATGGTCCGTACACTCTGATTATATAACAGTCCGATTTTTCGGATCTGCGCGTTCACTTCTGTCAGCCTGTTGTAAAAATCCACAGTGGATTTATCGGTTGTAATCACCTTGAATGTATGAGAAAACAGGCGAGCACGAATAAAATCTGACTTGGTTCTGGCACCGGAACGTTCATACAGACTGATAAAATCGGCATTCTCTTTTTCATTCAACCTTACATAATATCTGTAAGACGGTGTAGCGGATTCCTTATGCATAATCATTGTTTTTAGTATTCAACTTGCAACTTTGGAGCAAGTATCTTCCCCTTTTCAGGGGCAAGAGTTTTTGGCGGACAAATTTCGGTTTGTCGGACAAAAACACATCTTGCCAAAGGTTATAAAAAAACAGAGATAGTATTCCTTTTAGTCATACTCTGCTTCGCTACAAAGTTAGTCTGTTTATTATCAACAGCTTCCATTGAATCTGTACGCAATTTTCCACAATATTACCCGGTATTCTCAAAGGTGCGCCAGCCTGTGTTTTTTAGATGTTTATTTGCAGTTGTAAGTATCTGCACGCACTGAACAAGTGCATAAAATTACGCACATACACACATTTGCAGATGTATGGAAACATACATACTTACACACTTATGCAGATATGCACAAATATATAAATGTGTATATACAGATATACATACAAATGGAAATACAGATATGAATATGTTACCAACCATATAAACATTTACAGATATGAAAACAGAAACAGATGCAACTACACACATACGTGTAGGATTCGGCTCCCAGAAAGGGGGCATCGGGAAAAGTACCATTGCCGAAGTGCTTGCAAGCTATCTCTACTATGAGAAGAATATCAAACTGCTGATAATGGACTGTGACTATGCACAACACAGTTTCTACAGACTTAGAGAAAGGGATAAAAAAGCTGTTGAGGAAAGTACGGCTCTGCAGGAGAAATTGAAGGCATATATCAGGAAAACAGGGAAGCGTTCATACCGTGTACTGAAAGCCAAACCTCAGGAAGCCATAAAGGTAGCCGAAGAATACATATCAGAGCACCAGGAAGAGGAAATTTCTGTTGTAATCTATGATTTGCCGGGACGTTCAGACAGTTCCGACCTGCTTTCGCTTGCCCTTGAAATGGACTATATCATTTCACCTATAGAAGCAGACCTCCAGTCAATAGCTTCGTGCATGGCATACGCCATTACAATCCGTGATATGGGTGTAATGTTGAGTGGAAGCAGGATAAAGCAGATATTCATGATGTGGAATAAGGTGGACCGGAGAGTCAATACGAGAATAATGGAAAGCTATGACAAGGAAATCGAGGAATACGGACTTGGGCTGCTTAAAACCCGTTTGCCAAGATCTGTAAAGTTCAGCCGTGAACTGTCGATGAATACCGGAGGTGTATTCCGTTCCACCTATATGGCTCCCGAAAAAGACCAGCTTGCCGGAAGTAATATTGAAGAACTTGCCAATGAATTAATAGAAATCTTATCACTGAAAGCATATGAACAATAACAAAGGAATTTTAGAAGCCAGAATAAAGCAAATGGCCGAAGGAAATTATAAGGAAATGGACAAGGAGTTTTTCTCTTGATGACTTTGATCCAAAACCTGTCGAGAAAACAACAAAACAGGAGGAAACTGAACCAACTGAAAACAAGAAACCGGAAAAGTCGACAACCAACAAGAAAAAGCCAGCAGAAAGGAATGATCCGTCTGACATGGAAGAATATAGGAACAGATTCCTGGTAAGCCGTCCCTTCGACAAAAGAACCTCTTTTCCGCTAAACCGTGTAACACTGGATATACTGAAAGACATATTACATGACACAAACAGCCGTGTAAGCCTTTCATCCTTCGTTGAGAACATTCTGCTTGACCATCTGAACAACTACCGTTCACTAATCAATGATGCCACAGCCAAGAATATAAGAAAACATACCATACCAAATATGTAAACAATTATGGATGCAATATTGACATTAATACTTTCCATTGTGCTGATGGGAACAGCTGCTATTTTTCTGTGGCTATTCCTGCACACCGGAAAGAAAGTAAGTGAAAATACGGATTCTATCCGTGAGAAGAAACCTCCCCAAAAAGAAGGAAACACCTCTTCCGTTATAGGCAGGACAAAAACAGATATTACACAATATTCTACAGTTTTACCCAATAATCCTGCTCCCGTAAAAGATGTAGATAATAGCGATAATTTTACGGGCGAGGAAAACGAGTTCTTTCCTGATATTGACGAAGTTGACGAGGAAGAAGTTGAATTGGAAGAACTTTTCGAAGTTACAAAAGATGATATCCGACTTAATGGAACAGAACTGATTAGTAAGGAAATATCCTTGCTTAAAAAAGTCGGCAGTAATGATTCTATTGAGGAAGAGGAAAAGGCAGAAGTTTCTGAAACCATATCAAAACTGAATGGCAGTGATTTCCTGAAACTGCTGAAAGAGAATGAAGCAAAGGCAGAGAAAAGAAACCAGGAACTCATGCGCATGATAGAAGAGGAAGAACTCAAATCACCCAAGCCGGCACGTAAAAAGAAAAACAAGCCGGAAGAGATTTCACTGGAAGATTTTTTATAAACCTTTTAAACGGTATTTGTATGAAGAATAAAATGATTATTACACTGCTCATAGCATGTATGCTTGTCCAGCATACAAGAGCTCAAGGTAATGGACTTGCCGGAATACAAGAAGCAACACAGATGATTACATCTTATTTTGATCCGGCTACCAAACTTATCTATGCCATTGGTGCAGTTGTAGGACTGATTGGAGGTGTAAAGGTGTATAACAAGTTCAGTTCAGGTGATCCGGACACATCAAAGACTGCAGCATCATGGTTCGGTGCATGTATCTTCCTGATTGTGGCTGCAACCATATTACGTTCATTCTTCCTGTAATTATGGCCGGATGGGAAATAAACAAGGGAATCGGGAGGTCAGTGGAATTCAAGGGACTGAAAGCACAATACCTTTTCATCTTTGCAGGAGGACTGCTGGCTGTATTTTTGGTTACAGTCATACTTTACCTCTGTAATGTGGACCAGGTTCTCTGTCTTGTCATGGGAGTATTGGGTGCCACAATTGTTGTGTGGCAAACTTTCTCCATGAACAGCAAATACGGTGAACACGGACTTATGAAAAGAGGTGCTGTCCGTGGCCATCCCAGATACCTTATTAACCGTAAGACGGTGTTTCATATATTCCTAAACAACAGACGATATGAGAAACATTAGCAAAATGTCCACACTTGAACAGAAGTTTCCGCTTTTAGCCATAGAGAACGGATGTATCATTTCAAAGGATGCCGATATTACGGTAGCCTTTGAAATGGAACTTCCTGAACTTTTTACCATCACCTCTGATGAATATGAGGCAATGCACTCCACATGGTACAAGTCTATAAAAGTGCTGCCTAATTATACTATTGTACACAAACAGGACTGGTTTATCATGGAAAGGTATGAATCGGAACTGCGAAAGGAAGATATTTCATTTCTTGGCAGAGCCTATGAAAAGCATTTTAATGAAAGACCTTTTCTGAATCATTCGGTATATCTCTTCATCACAAAAACCAACAAACAGAAGATGATGCAGCAGAGTAATTTCTCCACTCTATGCAGGGGAAACATTCTGCCAAAAGAAATTACAGACAAAGAAGGAGTCAATGCTTTTCTTGAAGCGGTAGATCAGTTTGAAAGAATAATGAACTCATCCGGATTCTTCACTCTCAAACGGTTCGATGCTGATGAAATAGCCGGGACAAGTGAGAAACCGGGACTCCTGGACAGATACTTTTCACTTTCAGAAAGCAACCATGCTTCTTTGGAAGATATACGTTTGGGAGCTGATGAAGTGCGTATCGGTGACAAGATTCTTTGTCTGCACACTTTATCTGATACGGACGACCTTCCGGCTCATGTAGTAACTGACTACAGACATGAAAGGCTTTCTACAGACAGAAGTGACTGCAGACTATCTTTTGCTGCTCCCGTTGGATTATTGCTTTCATGCGACCATATATACAACCAGTATATTTTCATTGATGACAGTGCGGAAAACCTGAAGAAGTTTGAACGTCAGGCCAGAAATATGCACTCCCTTTCAAGATACAGCCGTGCCAATCAGATAAACAAGGAATGGTTGGAAGAATATATGAATACTGCACATTCAAAAGGACTGACTTCCATACGTGCACATTTCAATGTATTGGCATGGAGTGACGACCGTGAACAGCTGAAACATATCAAGAATGATGTAGGTTCGGCCTTGGCTATGATGGAATGCAAGCCGCGTCATAATACCATTGATACAGCAACTCTCTATTGGGCTGCCATGCCGGGTAATGCTGCTGACTTCCCAGCAGAGGAAGTTTCTATACTTTCATTGAACCTGCACTATGTTTCTTCACTGCTGAAACGAACTACAAGGATTCACTTTCACCATTTGGTATCAAGATGGCTGACCGTATGTCTGGAAAGCCTTTGCATCTTGACATTTCAGACCTTCCCATGAAGAAAGGAATAACAACCAACAGAAACAAGTTTATCCTAGGGCCGTCAGGAAGCGGAAAGAGTTTCTTTACCAATCATATGATAAGACAATACTATGAGCAGGGAACACATGTGCTATTGGTAGATACAGGAAACTCTTATCAAGGACTCTGTTCACTTATACAGAACAACACCAAAGGGAATGACGGTATTTACTTTACTTATACGGAAGAGAATCCAATCTCCTTCAATCCCTTCTATACAGACGACAAGGTTTCGATATTGAAAAGGAAGAAAGTATATGTGCACTGATTCTGACATTATGGAAGGGTGAAGACAAGTATATAGAAAAGACCGAATCCAATGAACTCGGAACAGCCATACATAATTATATAAGGATGATACATAAAGACGAGAAACTGATTCCGTGTTTCAACACCTTCTATGAATATCTGCGTGACGTATATCGGGTAGAATTACAAAGCAGAGATATTAAGGTATCAAAAGATGATTTCAATATAGACAATCTGCTGACTACACTCACTCCATATTATCGTGGCGGAAGGTATGACTTCCTATTGAACTCACAACAGAATATTGACCTTCTTAGCAAGAGATTCATTGTCTTTGAAATTGATGCCATAAAGGACAACAAAGACCTTTTCCCGGTTGTGACCATCATTATCATGGAAAGCTTCATCAACAAGATGCGCCGGTTGAAAGGTATCAGAAAGATGATTCTCATAGAAGAAGCATGGAAGGCTATTGCTTCAGCTAATATGGCCTATTATATAAAATATCTTTACAAAACAGTAAGAAAGTTCTTTGGTGAAGCCATTGTTGTCACTCAGGAAGTGGACGACATTATTCAGAGTCCTATCGTCAAGGAAAGTATCATCAACAACTCCGACTGCAAGATTCTGCTTGACCAGCGAAAGTACATGAACAAGTTCGACATCATCCAGAATATTCTTGGACTTACGGAAAAGGAACGTTCACAGATTCTTTCCATCAATCAGGATTTGGATCCGAAAAGAAAATACAAGGAAGTATGGATAGGACTTGGCGGAACTCAATCTGCCGTATATGCCACAGAAGTTAGTATGGAAGAGAACCTGGCTTACACAACAGAGGAAAGAGAGAAGATGGAAGTAATGGACAAAGTGGAACAACTGAACGGTGATATAGAAACGGCTATCCGTCAGCTTGCCGAACAGAAACGTGAGATAATCAGGAAAGAAGAATCAAGTCAAACTTAATACAATGGAATTATGAAATCAAGACTTATCATCATGGCTTTGACTTTATTGTTGTCAGGACATGAAGTTTATGCACAATGGGTCGTTACAGATCCTACCAATTTTGCTGGAAACATAGCCAATACCGTCAAAGAGATTGCCACTGCATCCAAAACGGTAAACAATACACTGAACAATTTCCGTGAAGTGGAGAAAATCTACAGACAAGGCAAAGAATATTATGATGCCTTGCAGAAAGTAAAGACTCTTGTATCGGATGCATATAAGGTAAAAGAGACTATCCTAATGGTTTCGGATATATCCGGGATTTATGTCAATTCATACAAGAAAATGTTAAGTGACAAGAACTTTACTCCAAAGGAGCTGGATGCCATTGCCTTCGGTTATGCCAGGTTACTTGAAGAAAGCAGCGAGTGTCTGAAAGAACTTAAAGATGTGGTGAACGTGACCTCACTTTCCATGACAGACAAGGAAAGAATGGATGTGATAGACCGTGTATATCGTGACGTGAAAGAATATAAAGGACTCGTAAACTATTATACAAACAAGAACATTTCCGTAAGCTATTTGAGGGCCTTGAAAGCCGGAGATACAAAAAGAGTACTATCACTATATGGTACTGCATCGGAAAGATATTGGTAAAACTAACCTGACTTTACTATGGATGTAAGTAATCTTCACGAGATTCTGAGAGATCTCTATAATGAAATGATGCCACTTTGCGCTGATATGGCCGGAGTGGCAAAAGGGCTTGCCGGACTGGGTGCTCTTTTCTATATAGCCATGCGGATATGGTCAAGCCTGGCACGTGCAGAACCGATAGACGTATTCCCTTTGCTTAGACCGTTTGCACTGGGACTCTGTATTCTTTTCTTTCCGACTATTGTACTTGGAACAATCAACGGACTGTTATCGCCTATAGCTCAGGGATGCCATTCCATTGTTGAATCACAAACTTTCGACCTACAAAAATATAAGGAAGAACGTGACAAGTTGGAATATGAGGCACTGATGCGTAACCCTGAAACTGCATACTTAGTATCCAATGAAGAATTTGACAGAAAGCTTGATGACCTTGGCTGGTCTCCTTCGGATTTGGCTACTATGACCGGTATGTATTATGACAGGGCTATGTACAACACCAAAAGAGCAATATCGGACGGATTCCGTTCCTTGCTTGAAATGATATTTGAAGCTGCCGGACTAATCATTGATACGATACGAACATTCTTTCTGGTCGTACTATCAATACTTGGACCAATAGTATTTGCCTTTGCCACATGGGACGGATTACAAGGTTCACTGGCAATATGGTTCAGCAGATACATTTCAGTATATCTGTGGCTCCCGGTTTCAGACATTTTTTCGGCAATGCTTACCAAGATACAGATTCTTATGATGCAGCAGGATATTGAAGCACTCAGTGATCCGACATTCGTACCAGACCTGAACAATACGGTGTATATCGTATTTCTGCTTATTGGAATCATTGGATTCTTTACCGTTCCAACCGTATCCGGATGGATTGTCGAAGCCGGTGGCGGAGTTGGTAATTATGGTAAGAATATCAACGATACATCAAAAGGTGCAGGCAAAGGTGCGATATCAGGTGGTAAGGGGGTTGCTGCGGCATCAGGTGCAGCCGTTGGAAACATAGCCGGAAGAATAAAAGGAACACTTATAAAGTAATGATACAATATAAATATTTCTGATTATGGAATTTAAGTCATTGAAAAATATCGAGACTTCATTCAAGCATATAAGACTCTATGTTATGGTATTTGCAGGACTTTGTCTGCTGATTTCCGCCATTGCCATATTTGCCTCCTTCTCATTTGCAAGGGAACAGAGAGAGAAGATATATGTACTTGATAACGGTAAATCGCTTATACTGGCATTGGCACAGGATGCAGCAGCCAACCGTCCGGTTGAAGCAAGAGAACACGTAAGAAGGTTTCATGAATTGTTCTTTACACTGGCTCCGGACAAAGATGCTATAGAAAGCAATATGAAACGTGCCTTTATGCTAACCGACAAGACTTCTTATGATTATTACAAGGATTTGGCTGAGAAAGGATATTACAACAGAATCATTCCGGAAATATCCATCAGCGCATAGAGATAGATTCTATAAGCTGCAATTTTGATTCACATCCTTACAAGGTAGTGACATTCGCCAAACAGTACATCGTCAGAAGTAGCAACACTACCATAAGATCATTGGTAACTGAATGTAATCTTGTCAACTCTGTACGTTCAGACAACAACCCTCAGGGATTTACCATTGAGAAGTTCGTAGTATTGGAAAACCGGGATTTACAAACCATAAACAAATAAAAGCATGGGAAATATACTAAAAGGCATTAAGGAAACTATAAAAGAAAGGTGTGAAGCTCTTTCTCCCAAACAGAGAAAACGGGTGCTTATAATCATGTGTCTGCTTTATTTTCTTGCATCGCTATGGATGATAATGGGCTTTTTTATAAAGGACAGACAAAATGAGCAACAAGACTTCATGGAAATGTTTGACGGCTCAATATCTGAAGATACTCTTGACATGCCTGAACTTATGAATAACAATAACCAACCATTAAACAATCAAGATTATGAGCAGTGACAAAAGCAAAGGAACTGACCTTATAAAAAAGGAGAAGGCAAAGAAAGCTCTTGTCTTCGGAGGTCTTGGTATCCTCTTTCTGGCTTCAATGTATCTGATATTTGCGCCAACAGACGCAGATAAGGAAAAGGAAGCGTTACAGTCCGGACTGAACGTAAATATACCTCAGGCTACGGATAACAAGCTGACGGACGATAAGCAAAAGGCATACGAATTTAGTTCTGATGAAAAGAAAAATAAAGACAGGGAAAGAGCTATCGGGACATTAGCTGAAATGTATAGTTCTGAAAACACAAATAAGCCTGATACAGAAAACAGCAATAAAAGTAATACTACTGTAAATAACAATAATGAAAGTAGCAGTCATATAGACCGTTCCGTACGTGAATACCAAGCGGCTTCACAAGCTGTTTCCAATTTCTATGAAAATGATTATGACTACGAAAAGGAACAAATGCGCGAGGAACTGGAGTATCTCCGTCAGGAACTAAAAGATATGGAGGAAAGCCAATCAGAGGAAGAAAAGCAGTTGGAACTACTTGAAAAATCCTATCAGATGCTTCAAAGTATCTGCCAACAAATATGAATACACAGACATCTGTCAGTGATACAACCAATAAAAGCCATATAAGTTCGACATTCAATGGCCAATCAATGGAGGTGCTTCCGGCTTCAAAACCGGTTGTGTCTTCATTGATTCAACCAATGACAGACGAAGAATTTACAAAGGAATACTCCAAGGAAAGGAATATGTCATTTATCACACCTACAGCTAATAGGGACAATTCACAGAAAAATACAATAGCCTGTAAAGTGGATAGAACTACCACAATCAGAGACAATGAAACTCTGCAGCTCAGACTGCTTGAATCGGTACGTATCTGTGAAAACATCATTCCAAGAAATGCACTCCTTACAGCAAAAAGCAAACTGTCCGGTAACAGAATGATGCTTTATGTTACAACCATAGAACTAGGAGAAAATATCTATCCGGTGAAACTGACTGCATACGACATGGACGGTCTGGAAGGGGTATTCATTCCCGGATCTGACGAAATAGATGCACTGAAGGAAGTTGGTGCAAACGTAGGCGGTTCAGTAGGAACAAGCTTTACATTCTCATCATCGGCAAAAGACCAGATAATATCTGATGCAGCAAGAGGACTGATGCAGGGAACTTCCAACTACCTGGTCAAGAAAATCAGAACAATCAAAGTAACATTCAAAAGCGGGCACAGACTTATGCTGATGCCTACCAAGTAAAACAATAAAATCAGAAAATATGAAAAAAGGATTCTTAATTGCGGCTATATGTGTCGCATTCGGTTTACAGACAATATCAGCACAGGATACAGAAGCAAAATCACACGGTGATTTGTTTCAGGGAATGAGCAGAACCATACCTCAGGGACGTGTGGTACTCCCATACGGACTTGAAGTAACTTTTGAAAAGACTGTTCATCTAATTTTTCCGGCTCCCATAAGATATGTGGATTTAGGCTCGTCAAACATTATTGCCGGACAAGCTGATGATGCAGAAAATGTACTTCGAGTAAAAGCTGCAGTACGTGACTTTGAAACAGAATGCAATCTCTCCGTTATCTGTGATGATGGCAGTTTCTACTCATATAATGTAAGATATGCGGAAGAACCTGAAAAACTGAGTATAGAAATGAAGGATTTTCTTTATCCGGGAAACAACAATCTGCCTGTTAATAAAGCTGATATCTATTTCAAGGAATTAGGAAATGAATCTCCCGTACTTGTGAAACTTATAATGAAAACCATATACCAGAACGACAAGAGAGAATTCAAACATATTGGCGCAAAACAGTTTGGTATGCAATTCTTACTGAACGGACTTTACACCCATAATGGACTTCTATACTTCCATACCAAAATAAAGAATAGAACCGATATGCCTTATAACGTGGACTTCATTACGTTTAAGGTAGTGGATAAGAAGGTTGCCAAACGTACAGCTATTCAGGAAAGAATACTCCAACCATTAAGGGCATACAATCAGATTACCTGGATAAAAGGGCATAGGGAAGAAAGAAGCATTTTTGCACTCGAGCAGTTCACACTACCAGAGGACAAGCGTTTAGAGGTTACTCTCTATGAAAGAAACGGTGGTCGCACGATGACGTTCTATATGGAGAATGAGGATTTAATAAGAGCAAAAAACATTGACAACCTTAAACTGAAATTCTGATGAAAAGGATACTTGTTATTATAATTGCCATTGTCGGTTTGAGTATACCGACAATGGCACAACGATTATTACCACACCAAAAAGGAATTGAGTTTTATGGTGGTGTACCTTTACAGAAGCATAATACATTTGGAGACGGTAATTTCAATGCCGGACTTAATTTTACAAGGTATATCCGTAACTATCACTATTATCATTTCGGACTAAATTATCTTCAGCAGAACTATCACTATAATGAACTGAAAGTGCCGGTACGTGATTATACTGGTGAAGGTGGATTTATGTTTCACCTGATTTCAAGTCCGGGAAAAAGTTTCCTCGTTTATGGTGGACCATGTATTTCACTCGGTTATGAAGAGGTGAATGACGGCAACAGATGCTGCCAGATGGTGCATACCTTGAAGCAAGAAACAGATTTGTTTATGGTGCTGGCGCCCAATTATCTATGGAAGGATTCATTACGGACAATGTAGTGGTTCTCGCAAAAGCCAAAGGAACATTCCTTTTCGGAACAGACTTGGATTTATTCAGGCCTTCAATATTGATAGGAATCAGTATTATCATGTAATATCAGTCAAACAAAATCAGAATCAATGTAATAACACATTATGAAAACAATAAAACATATACAGTCACTTCTTGTGATAATAATTGCCTACATGACATTGGGTTCATGCAGCAATGAACTTGATGTCACAAAATCATTTCCATTTACAGTTGAAACGATGCCTGTCCCAAAGGAACTCAGCCAAGGGGAAACCATTGAAATCCGCTGCACCTTAACCTGTCCGGCTGACTATTCAGGAACTCAATATACTATCAGATATTTTCAGTATGATGGTGACGGCATACTTCGTATGGGAAAAGATGGTGAACCGTTCATCCCCAATGACAGATACCCAGTAGAAAAAGGGGACTTCCGTTTATATTACACCTCTCAATCTACAGAACAGCAAAGCCTTGAGATTGTATTTGAGGATAATATGGGGCATTCTCAGGTTGTCGAGTTTGATTTTAATGACAAACGGAACTAATTCCAGTTATTAAATCGCAATTAATCATATGAAATCTTTCATATAACAACTTTTATAGTATAAATTGAAATAGTAGTAGCTGTTTTATAGCAAAACTATTTCAATTTATGATTTTGATTATAGATTGTCGTTTACTCTTTTTGAACTATCTGATTTATTTTTAGTCTCTTCGATATTTTTTTCTTAGATATCTATCATATAACATCAAATTTGTAATTGATTTATTAAAACCGATATCATCCATAAAAGTTTTATATGAAAAATCATGTAAGAAAGACTCACATACAGAATCAATCCATAATAAGTTTTTCCAATTAGGTGATAATAAAAAGAAAAAAGGTTTCAGAGATATCTCTAGCTTTAAAGAAATACTATAAAAGATCATATCAGGAGTAGAGACATAAAACCTATGGAAATCATACGGAATATTAGCATTAAATCCTTTAAAAGAAGCATGTAATCTTAAGTTGAAATACTTACCAGATATTACCAAAGTCTCTTTACCTTCTTTTTTTAATATTGTTTTGGGAGGAAGTTTTAATTCAAACTTATTAAATTCAACATCATCATCGCCTAACAATGTATATATATCATCAATATTATCTTCTTTATCTTTTATTTTACTAAGGAATTTTTCACGATCTTCAAAAGGCTTTGATATTAAATCAAGAACTCTATTATCTAACAAATAATCAGCTATATTACTTCTATTCAATACAGTTATGTTTTTTGTATTATCTCCAAAATACATTTCAAGTTTGTCTGATAACCATTCAATAAATATATAATTCGGTTAACTCATTTATAAACTTACATATTTTTCTTCTTTAAAGTATTTCCGAGCTTCATCATCTGTTATTTTTTTTATTAGAACATAATCCTGGGACACATATTTACTATTATTAGTATATTCTTTCTTGAAAGCTTTTTCCCAACATTCTTTAAAAGTTTTTATTCTCTCTACAAACTGAAATAAGTATTTCGATAAATTTTTCATTGAAATAATAACGATAAACCTTACCTAATCTAGCTTTATCATCAACAACTAAAAGTGCCTCAGTACAAATTTGATGTTTTCTTAATGTGTAAAAGTTAAATATTTTTATCAGAAGAACAAATAATATGCAAAATAGCCCAGAAATAAAAAAACAAGATATTTACCTTTAAAGAATTCAGCTAAAGCACTAACTATAAAAGAAATTCCAAAAGACAAAAAGATTGCAACTATAATATTGTCAAAAATAAATATTTTCTGTTTTTTCAAATAATCTAATTGGTTTCATACAAATGAGATAATAACTTAAAATAGACAGGAATTAGTAACTGATATAGTAATAAAAATCATTACAAAATAGATATTCTAGTA